>Ga0172379_10001145_pt1 | contig 56208 bp, 85 predicted proteins | sample GrowelOW334metaG_FD_119756 | JGI IMG/M metagenome (GOLD analysis project Ga0172379, IMG submission 119756) | Groundwater microbial communities from an aquifer near a municipal landfill in Southern Ontario, Canada - Groundwater well OW334 metaG | ecosystem: Environmental > Aquatic > Deep... | reverse complement strand
TACTCGTTATATAAGGGTGTTGGGAAATACTTATGAAGAATATTCTTATGCTGGAAGTCTTGATTCTTTTTCAGTTAAAATAAGAAGTTCAGAACAATCTTGCACAGATACTTGTGCTTCATTGGGACAGAATTGTGGAAGTGTTTGTGGAGTTGATTGCGGAAGTTATGGAGGAGGTTGTGCAACTGGATACGTCTGTTCATCAGGAATTTGTACTGCTTGTACAACACATGCATCTTCCAATTGCACTAATGGAGATGTTTATTGGTGGAATAGTTGTGGACAAATAGAAGGAATAAGATACGATTGTAATTCAACAGAAACTTGTTCTGCAGGAACTTGTGTAAATATAGTTCCAACAAGCGCATTAATTGTAGATCATAATGCTGCAATGGCTTTTGACGACATTCCGGACTATTGGCTTAATGAAGCTAAAAAATTAACTTTTCAATATGCTCATAGGTCAGATGGAAATAATATTTTTGAAGGATTGGGATATCTATATGATGTGAATAGCACTTTCAAATATAATTATGCATTAAATTCGTTGCCTGCACAAACAGACCCGCTTGGACTGAGAATTATGGATGGAAATCCTCCAATGGATTCTTATTCTTATCCTGAATATTACTGGAACTCCCTAGAGGGAAGAAATGCAACACAAAATAATTGGGATACAGGATTATATAATTATTCAATGTGGTCTTGGTGTGATGAACTTACTTATTATTCATTATCACAAGCTCAATCTTATTTGGACATCATGAATGGTATGGAATCAAATTATCTGGATGGCAAATTTATATATATGACCGCTTACACTGAAAATAGTGATCCCGAGACTGTAGCAAACAATCAATTAATCAGAGATTATGCCATAGCTAATAATAAAATACTTTATGATTTTGAAGACATAGGAAAATACGACCCTGATGGAGTTTATTATCCTAATGCGGATAGAGCTTGCACTTGGTGCACTTCTTGGTGTGAGAATCATCCAACTGAGTGTGTAAATCTTCCTTACTGCTCACACGCCGATGCTACAAACGGAGGACTTGTTTGTGTTCAAAGAGGAAAAGCCTTCTGGTGGATGATGGCTAGGCTTGCAGGGTGGGATGGTGTTTCTTCTTAACAATTATCAATTTTTTTTAAATAATTAAGCCATATTAAAATTTCTTGGAAAGATTTAAAAGTAAATAATGTCTTTTTTTGTAATGGTCCAAGATGACACTCTCAATATTCCAGAAATGAATTTGGAGAAGAATTATTCCCCCAAAAATAAGGTTATTCCAGAAAGCACTGAAAAGGATGCAAAAAAGATGGATAAAACAAAAAAGGAGATTGAGAAATTAAAGAGTTTTATTATTAAAAAATATTCTTTTATTCAATCTATTAGTATTCTCCCACCCCAATCAATTAAAGATTTTTTAGAAGAAGAAATAGGGGAAGATATTCCTAAAGAAAAATTTGAAAAACTTCAAAAGAAAATTCATCTTTTTATTATTGTCCCGGAAGATAAAGAAAAGAAAACTCCTGAAATCAAAAAACAAATTGTTGAACAAATTGAGAAGACAAAACAAGAAGTCTGGGTTCATATAAAAACACCCTCCGAAATCTGGGAAACATGTACAGACCAGAAATTTGAATTATATGCCGCAATGGCAATGTCTTTTCCTCTTTATGATAAAGGTATTTTAGGGGCAATGAGAGTTGCAGAAATTCATAAGTCTTTAGTTTTACAGAAATTTGAAAAATATGTTGTTTCTTATGTTTTAGGTGGCAGTTTAATTAGGGGGGATGCGACTAAAGATTCTGATGTTGATGTTTTTGTAATTATTAATGATACAGACGTTAAGAGAATGCCAAGATTGGAGCTAAAAGAAAGGTTAAGGGGAATAATTTATCAATATGTAGGGGAGGCAGCTTCTCTTGCAGGGGTTCACAACAAGCTTGAACCTCAAATTTACCTTTTAACTGATTTCTGGGAAGCTGTTAAAGATGCTCATCCCGTGATGTTTACATTCATAAGAGATGGTGTCCCAATTTATGATAGGGGGACATTCATGCCCTGGAAAGCTCTTCTTAAGATGGGTAAATTAAAACCTTCTCCTGAAGCAATTGATATGTTTATGAGTATGGGAGATGGAATAATTCCAAGAAGTAAAAGAACATTATTATCTGAGATTTTTGTAAATATATTTTGGGGAGTTACAACACCCGCTCAGGCTTTGCTCATGCTTAATGGATGCCCTCCTCCAAATGCAAAGAAAGAATTGGTAAGAGATTTCAAAAAAGAGTTTTTGGATACAAAAATGATTGAAAAGAAATATGTCGATTTTATGGAAAAAGTGATAAATATTTGGAGAGATTATGAGCATGAAAAAATAAAAGAGATTTCTGGTGCTGAGATTGACAAGCTTTTAAGCGAAACAGAAGAATTTTTGAAAAGATTAAAAGAGCTTAGAGTTCAGATAGATAAGAAGGCGCAGGAGAATACAATAGAGAGAATTTATTCAGATACAATTAATTTGCTGAGTGCAATGTTTGGAAAGAAATCACAGGCACAGTTAATAGAAGATTTTGAGAAGAATCTTGTTAAAACAGGGAAGATGGCACAGCAACATTTGAGAATATTAAAAAATATAATCAGTGCAAGAGCGGAATTTAAAAAGGGAAAATTAAATGCTCATAAAGTTGATGATGCTAGAAAAGAAGCGGGAATACTTTTAAATGACTTAATTGAATTTTCTCAAAGATGTGACTTAATCTTTATGGAAAAAGGAAAGATGAGATTAAAATTTAAAGAAGGGGTTGCTGAACTTTTAAACTCCGATGGTAAATCCTTCCTTTTTAAGAATAATGTTGTTTTTAAAATAACAACTAAAATTGAAAATTCAAACATGGATGAGGTTTCAGAGGCCATTGAATCACAGAAAGAAAAGAAAGAAGTTGAATTTAATCCTAAGGTTTTTGATGTAATCAGGAAAGAGCTCGGAGATTTTGAAGTTATTTTGTAAATGAAATACTTTTTAAGTTAGGATTTTCTTTATTATTAATGAAATACTTATTTATATTTGGAAGAAATCCCAAGTTATCGATTGCAGAAATCAAGGGTTTTCTTAAGAGAACAAATAATTCTGTTTTAGATGAGACAATCCATAGAAATGGATTTTTATTAGATTTGGAAAGCCCCTTGGATGCAGGAACAGTAGATTTTCTTGGAGGTACAATTTCTATAGGCATAGTTCTCTGCGAATTGAAAGATGTTGAAAAAAAAGAGATTTATCTTGGAGAAAGCAACAAGTTTAATTATGTTTTGTGGAATTTTTCAGAGAAAACAGAAGAGATTTCGGACTATTTAAAAAAGAGATTTAGAAAAGAAAAATTGAAAGCTATAGAGAAAAAATTTACAGGAAGAATGAGCCTTCAGAAAGGAGGAAAAACAGAGATTGTTTCTTCCAACTTAATCGACGAAGAATATTTTGTTTATGAAGATTATTTTGGAAAAATAATTCAGAAAACAGATTCCAAGAAGAATGAAGAACGAGATATGAAGAAGCCTGTCCGAAGAGAAAAATTAAGCATTTCTCCTCGTCTGGCAAGGATTTTGATTAATCTATCAGAAATTAAGGAAAATGAGAAATTAATTGATCCGTTTTGTGGAATTGGAAGTATTCTCATAGAAGCAATAAATATGGGAATAAAGGTAATTGGAATAGATAAAGATGGTGAGGCGATTCGTGGAGCTAAAGAAAATTTTGATTTTTTTAAATTTCCAAAGGAAGGATATTCTTTGATTAATAATAATTCCAGTAAAGTTAAAATTGGTTCTGTTGATGTTTTGGTAAGCGAGCCAGATTTTGGAGAGGTTCTTAAAAAAACTCCAAATCCCCGAGAAGCAAAATTTATGCTGGGAAATTTCGAAAATTTAATGATATCTGTCTTAAAAAATATGAAAAAATCTGTTAAGGGAAAATTTGTTTTTACTTCCCCTTTGATTAGAATTGGAAAAAATAGAATGGGGTGCAATTTCGGGAAAATTTCAGAAAGAACAGGATTAAAAATATTCCCAAATTTTCCCATAGAAGAGTTTAGAGAAGGACAGATTGTGGGAAGAGAAATTGTGATAATGGAAAAATAAAGAGGTTAAAATAGACAACCGAAGAACTTTTAAACTAATTTTATGATATCTAATTAAAGTAAAATGACAACAGGAAAGATCATTCAATTCAGACGAGGAAGAAAGACAATTACTGAAAGACATTTCTTAATTGAGATTGAAGGAGTTTCGGACAAAGAAAAAGCAGGAAAATTTGTAGGAAAATTTGTTGTTTGGAAGAGTCCTGCTGGAAAAGAGATTAATGGGAAAATTGCTGCTACTCATGGAAATAAAGGGGTTGTAAGAGCTATTTTTGAAAAAGGCTTGCCTGGACAGGCAATTACAACAAAAGTGGAGATAAAATAAATGGCATCACTTAGAAAAGCAAATGCATATTCAAAGAGAAAAGTTACACCCTTTACTAGAGTTAGTAAAAAGAAACAGAAGTCATACATTAAGGTGGTTCCTCCCCAAAAGATAGTTAAGTTTAGTATGGGAGACGGAAAAGCTAATGCTGCAGGAAAATTTCCTCATGTTTTAAGAATAATTTCAACCGAAAATGTCCAAATCAGGCATAATGCTCTTGAAGCTTGTAGGCAGTTTATTAACAAACAATTAGATAAAGAGGCTCCAGGACAATATCTTTTTAGAGTTGTTCCTTATCCTCACCATATTCAAAGAGAAAACAAGATGCTAACTGGTGCTGGTGCAGATAGAATGCAGACTGGAATGCAGTTATCTTTTGGTAAATCTGTCGGAAAATCAGCAATATTAAAACCTGGAACAGACCTTTTTTATATAGCTGTTGCAACCCCAAAAGCCGTTGCTAGTGCAAGGCATATTTTTAAGCAGGTTAAATCAAAACTACCCGGAAGGACAAAAGTTCTTTACGAATTCAAGGCTTCTTAATTTTGTTACTTTTGTCTAATGGTAACAAAACCGAAAGATTTAAATAGTTTAATATTATAGAAAAAGTATGGAAATGAATACTCAAAATAAAGATGAGGATATAATTAATGCAGAACTATTTGGAAATGACCAGAAAAATTGGGGATATGAAGATTTTGCTGAACCAATGACAAACGTTATGATTTCTGAAGGTCCCGCAAAAAAATTAGAGGAAATTGCAAGAAAATATGATGTAAAAGCTATTTTTTCAGATAATAAAATTTCTGTTCCAGAACCAAATACAATGGAAGAAGCAGTGAATATTTTAGGTTTTTGGGGGAAGGTGTTTGAAGAGAGAGAAGGTACTCCAGAAAAAATTGAATTTTTATATCAGGAGAGAAATAAAGAACTTCCACTTTCTTATACAAAAAAAATGCTTAGAAAAGTAGGATTTAAAATAAAAACACAGGAAAAAGAAGGAGATGTTAAACGTGAATCAGTAAAGCCAGAATCAATTTTAAGCGTTGATCCTTTGTTAAATGCAGGTTCTTTTGTAAAAATGATAACAAATAAAGATGAATGGAAGAGATTAAATAAAGTCGCAGAGAATAGCGACACATTTAGTGCCCCTTATGTTTTTGCTCTTGAAAATTTATGCTATAGAGTAAATATTCCTTTGCAATGTATAACTAAAATGGAGTTAAATAAATAAAATGACAGAAAAAGATAAATCAAAAGAAAAAAAAGAAGAAGATTTACCTACTCTCAGTTATGACTGGAATTTATTGGGGTATGCAGCTGTTGCTGGAGAATACTTGAAAAAAGGAAAAAATGGGGTGCCTTATACACAAAAATCTTTAGAATATATATTGGGTGATGCAAAAATTAATGATCCTTGGATAGTTGAAACAGTTACCGATCCAGAAGTTCTTCGTAAGACAGTTGAAAATCAATTAAATTTGTATAATAAATTTAAAGCACGTCAAACTATAGGGGATTTAACAGCTTATTATAATACAGACCTTTCAAAGTATCTTGGAAATAATTTCGAATCTGCTAACGCAGAGCTTGGAGAATTTGCTGGAGAGAAACATGCTGATATTGAAAGAAAGATAAGTGAGGCAGATTATGTAATTGAAGGTGGAAAACTTGGGAAAAGTTCTGACGAGGAAGTTGTAAAAGCAAAAGAAATAAAAGAAAAATACGAGAAAGTTACAAACACATTCGATATACTTCAAGGAATGCGTTATGGAAAATTCAGAACAAGAGTTGAGGAAGGAATGGCAATAGATGTTCTTAATAGCATGTATGCACCCGTGAAAGAGTCTGAAGGAGAAAAAAAGTAAAATGAGAGTGCATAAAGGTTTAGTGCTAAATTACGGACTTGAAAAAGGGTATTATACTCCTGCCGAATACGATTGGTGTATTAGAGGAAATAGTATAAAAGATTACAAACCTAATCAAGCAGATTCTAAAATAAAAGATCTAAAATCTAATTTAGATGCTTATTTTGAGAAAGATTAGATATCCGCAAATTTTATAAATCTCAGTAGAAGAGAGGTTCTTGTTTTTAGTTTTAATAAATAAACATGATAAAAAATAAATTAGAAAAAACAAACGGCATGAAAGGAAATACAAGCGAGAAGCCTAAATTTAGAAGCAGAGTAGTGGCAATCTATGAAATATCAGCGAGAAATGAATTGCCATTTTTAGAAGTGTTGCCGATTTATGTTCTTGCTAACTATAAAATATATTCAAAATATAAAAAATTAAATGAAAATTCAAGAGATTACAATTCAAAATTAGAGGAAACTGTATTTAGATTAACTGAAAGAATTATTGAAAATAATAGGATTAGAAAAGCAGATAAATATAAATCTATAAGACACTTAGAAGAAATAGGTAGAAGTTAATCTTTCCTAAGTGTTTCTGAAACTATCTTTGCCATTTCTCCAAGAAATTCTTCTGTTCTTTTTTGCCAATCATCAATTTCAACACCTTTTAAATCTGTAACTTCCCCGTGGGATATTTTTTTGTGGAGAAAGTTCAAATCTCTAAACCAGATAATATATTTCATCTTTAATTTTCCTGTATTTACAAAGTTTTCCTTTAATTCTAAAATTATATGTTCTGGAGAAGGGGGAGAGATATTATTTGCCATTAAAGCCGCATGGGCTGAATCAACCATTGCCCAGTATAAGCCTTCTATAGAAGCGAGTTCTGCAGCTTTGCTTCTTGCAAAATGCTCTGGTGCTCTTTGAAGGCACGAATGAATTGCCTCTGGAGTTGATTTTATTTTTCCTGTTATCAGGAGATATTTTAATGGATTAAAAAAACCAGCTGTGTCTACCATAGCTTCCCCATATCTTAAAATATTTATAACTATTGGGTCTCCTCTCATCAAATCTTCCCACCAGGTTGTCAGTTTTACCGTATTTATATGTAAGTCTTTTTTGTAAGGACTTGCTTGTATTATTTTTTCTAGTTCTTCTCTATACCAGGCAATCAGTTCTTGATCCCATTTTACAGAAGCATCGTCTATTAGTATAATTATGTCAATGTCAGAACCTGCAACGGCACTTTGTTTAACATTAGAACCAAAAAGAATTATTGATTTTACTATCCTATCAAACTTTTTGTAAACCTTTACGGCAAAATCCATTGCAATATCATTTTCTGTTTTTAACTGCAAGCTGGGGATATTTTTTGGATTTATTTTTGATTTCTTTTTAACTATTTTTTCAGCTTCTTTTTTTTCTTTCCTCTTTTTTTTCATTCTTTCCTCTTGTTATTATACGAATATTCTGTTTTTAAAGTTTCTTTTTTTGATTTTTTAAAAAAATCAACAAAGCGGCTGCTGCCATTCCCATTCCAAGAAGACCCAAAGTTACATTTGAAATGCTTCCTATTGTCGCTCCAGTCATCCTTAAATTGGTCATGATTAATATCATTCCAAAAAATCCAAGAATAGAAGTTATTATTTTTTGATGATTTTCTTTTTTGTATTTTTTTGGCATCTTATTTTTTTTGTACTTTTTAATTAATTATTCCATTCCTCTCTGGCTGAATCTTTCTCCAGGGTTTCTGATATTTCCTCCTAATTCTCCTGGGAGCTGAGAGAATCCTGTTCCAAAGGTTTGATAATTATTTTGCGGAAGCATTTCTCCATAGCCTGAAAGATATCCTTGCTGAAATCCGAGAGTTTGGTTCCAATATGGGCTTTTACCTTCCATATACATCGGAGAACCGAAAGCTTCTAAACTTGGCATGTAAGGAGATTGCCCGAAATGTTGAACGTATCCACCGGCCTCTACTATTTTGGTTCCTTTGAAGCCTTCTTTTTCTAATCTCTCCAAAATATCTTTGAAAGGAACATTTCCCATCCCGGGTGGAAGATGTGAGTCTGAAAAACCAAAATTATCTGTTAAATGAACATGCTTGACATATTTTGCTATTTGTTCCATCTCTTTAAGTAAATCTTTGTCTTCAAATCCCTGTTTTTTGGAAATGTTGAGATGTCCTACATCCAAGGTCATTCCAATTATCTCATCTGCTTTTTGCTGTGCTACCTCTTTGCTAAAACCTTTTTCATTAATAAGTCTTTGAGCGAATTTATGTTTGGAATCGAGAATTAAATTTTTAACTTCTTCCAATGAAGAGAAACCCATTCCAGAAGGAAGATTCTCAATGTTTATTTTTGGAACATTTCCTTTTTTTCCGAATTTATCATATGCATTAAATGCAACATTAGCAAAAGTTTGCGAGGATTTTTCCCGTGCAAACTCTTCTATTGGAACTATAAATTCGGGGGTTACTTCTTTTAATCTAAATAATAAATTTTGCATTGCCTGAGACTGTCCCATTATTGTTTTGTTTGTTTCAAGTTCTTTTCCATATTGTTCTGAAGCTTTTCTTAACGCATCTCTATCCATCTCGTTTCCTTGAGTATTCTTCCATGCTTTATTGAATAGACTTTCTATGTGCTGTTGTGTGTCCTGGAGATAGGTTTCTGCATTTTTATAATGATTCAGGGCTTGTCTTTCTTGAGCGTTTAACATATTCAAATTTGCATTTCCTTTTTCTAGACTTTCTAATAAATGTTGTATCTGAAGCTGATTTGTCTGAAGAATTTCATCTGCTCTTTCTTTATTAAAAAGAATTTGATTGATTGAATCATCCCACTGAGTATGGTTTATCATTCTTAAACGGCTTTCTGGAGTGTAAAGTTTTCCCTGTTCAAGGGAGATTTTATTGTATTTTTCTTCGGGGGGCATTTCACTAAATTGCTCTCTTGAAATGGTCCCTTTCATAACTCTAGCTTCAACTTCTGGTTTTATTTCTCTCATATGCGGATAATGCATAGTTTCTTCTTCCAGTATTTGCACGGGTTTTCCTGTTTCTCTTTCAACCGCGACCATTCTTGAAATTTTTCTTCCTTTTTCTTTATCGGGGGCATATTCAGAGCCATATGTAGCAGAAGGGTGAATTGTTATTGGGACACTCCCATTGGAATTTAATTCAAAAGATTTTTCAACAGCATCGTTTAATTGCCTTTCAGATAGTTGCCTTTGGGTTTCACTCCATCCTTGTTCCCCCATTCCAGAGGGTTCAACAATCGGTGCATGAACAGAAATCTTTGCACCTGTTAATTTGGATAATCTATCTATTTCCTTAAAATGTTGTTTGGGTATTTGACTGAAAACTTCTGGGCTTAATGCTCCTACTTCAATTGGAATTATTCCCTGATTAAGCAATTGTTCGGCTTGCTGAAGTTGATTTGCAGTATCTGGTTTTGTAGGAGCACCTAATTCGCTTGGTCGTATTCTATATCCCACAAATTGAGTTGAGTAAGATTTATTGGGGTCAAGAGAAGAATATCCTCCCTGATAGAGAGTTTCAATATTATAATTCCCTTTTTTTACCATATTCAGATAAATAAATTTTTATTTATATAGTTATTGTTCGAACTTATCATATTTAATCTCTTTTTTTTCGAATGGATTGTGTGGTTTTCTTTCTTTTTCAGTAAAGGCGGGTTTTATGAAATATTCCTCATCTTTTTTTCCAGCGCTTCTCAGACTTTCTTCAGCAATAGGATTTATATTTCTTTTTGGTGAATCCTCAAGAATGTTTCTTTTGCTAAACTCATTGAAATCGGATTGAACCAGAAAATCTGTATTTTGTTTTCTCGATTCTTTTTGCATTGTTGAATATTCTTGACTAATTACATTATATTTCTCTTCTTTTTTCTTTCCCCCTGTTGTTAAGCTGTATTTGATTGAATCTTCTTCCTCTTCTTTATTTGTGGGGGGATTAGAAGACATTATACTTCTTTCTAATCTTCTCGGTGTTCTTTGTTGAATACTTCTCTTTTTCAGGGGGGTCGGGAGGTCTAGAATTTCTACATTTTCTTCTCCTATATTTGCAGAAGAGTTTTGGGAGATTATACCCCTGTTTATTTCCTGATTTAATTTTTTGATTCTCTCTTCCAAAAGTTTTTCATCATAGGATATTTCTTTAATTTCTTTTTGCTCTTTTATCTCTTCTTTTTCTTTCTGGGTTTTCTTTTTTATCTTTTTCCTCTTTTCCATTTTTTTATTATTAAGAACTTAAATTTTTTTCTATCATGCTTATGTAAAGCTTACCATTCCATGAGCTTTCTTGTATACATCGAAGAGATTAAAGGCGTTTTCTTGCGCTATTTTAGTTGCTAGCGGACGTATATGTGTCGCTTCTATCCAACTATCTTTGAGAGGCAATAGAGGTAATTTTTGCTTTTCTTCTGTTTTCTTCTTCTCTTTTGGTTTTTTGTTTTTATCATACGTTCCAAACAAAGCCAAAAAAGGATTGGATTGGTCATGAGATTTTTTATTTTCTGCTTGCTCTTTAAGTTCTTTTTCATCCAAAAAGAAATTTATTTCATCCTGTATTTGCTCTAAACTTTCGTCGGTAATTCCTTTTACCAACTTCATCACGTCGCCTAAATCGGAATCTTCCATTTCTCTGTTCAGCTGGTCCAATTCTTGATTATTAAGTGCGTATGCATGAAAGGTTATGTCTGCCTTTCCCCCAAAAGCGTAATGAGATTGTTGCATCACTCTTTGAGGAATTCCTCTAAACTTAAATTCAACAAGAACACAGCTGTAATAATCTCTTTTTATTGTTTTTAAAAAGCTTTCATTTGCGAATTCACTTGGAAGACTCTCTTCCAATGCAGAATCTTTTACATTTAATTTTCTCTTCCCAAGAAGAACCAATTCAAGTAGGATTGTATTGAAAGTCTTGACGAGATCGGGTTGTCTTCCTACATCTTTAGCTTCCAATTCCGAGGCTATTTTTAAATAGGGTTTGACCCATCTAGAATAAAGTTTCAAGTTATTCACTTGGCTTTTTAGATAAGTTTTTTCTAGTTCATATCTTTTTCTTAATTCTTGCTCAGATTGCACAGCCCAGATATTAAATTCGTGAATTCTTGGAACAAGAATTCTTTTAACTCTTTCATTTAAATCCATTTTTTCCACGTCTTTCTCGTCTTTTGCTGCAAGAAAAGCATCTATCAAGGTGATAAATCCAGATTGTCCAAGAGCCAATCCTTTTATCGATGAATTTCCTTTTTGTATATCCACTTTGTCCATCCAGATTTGTTTTAAGGATAGCCTAGCCCCTTCCTGATTGGTTTTTAAATCATCATAAGTTTGAAGTCTTATTCTAAATTCTCTCAAATCATAGATTAAATTCAAAACGCTTTTTATAACAGCATTTATACTCCCTAATAATTGTGATGCTTGATTTTGCATTGTCGTTGCTCTTTGGTTTAATTCCACGAAATGTCCTGAACCGGGTGAAGAGGAGAAATTATCAACTATTTTCTCGCTGGAAAATCCAAAATCCCCCATTAAGTCAAGAATAAAAAAATAAACTGGCTCTAAAGTTTCTATTGAAGAATCATAGCCCATTTGGTGTTTTGCACTGGATTTTGGCTTTGCTTTGTTCGCTGCCTTTTGAAATCCTTCATTTTTTATATACTCCTTAAATTTTCTTAATTTTTCTTTTTGAGAATCAAATTCGCCATATATCTCCGGATTTGCAGAACCCGTATCATAATACAAATCAGGATTTATAGTTGCTATAATTTGCTGAATTGATGCCATGTTAAACTAAAGATTTTCCCATTTAAAAAATGTTTGATATATACTATTTTAGAAATGCTTAAAAATAATCTTCTGCTGTGTTTATTATGGGTTTATTTGGTAAAAAAAAGATAATTGATTATACTGAAGGTTATTCTCCAAGAAGAGCTCGTGCTGCAAACCCTTCTACTTCTTCCGAGAGCGATTCATCTTCCTCGGGAAGTTTTTTTGAACTGGCTGAAAATTCCGAAGGAGAAACAGCAGGGGAATATTCTCAAAGAGTACAATCAAGCGGAAATTTTGAATCCCTAGATGCAGAAGAGAAGAGAAGACGCTTAGCAAGAAGACTGAAAAATATGACAGATAAAATGGAAGACTTGTCAAATTCAATTTATCTTTTGCAGCAAAGAATTGAAGTTCTGGAAAAGAAAGCAAATGTTAATTCTTATGATAAGGAAGAATTTTGAGATTAAGTTAAATTAATAAATGTATAAACCCAATCTTTATTTATGAAAGATTTGCAAAAAAAAGCAAGGGCTTATGCCTTAAAAAATGCGATTCATTATAATGGAAAGGCAAATTTAGGAGCCATCATTTCTGCATTATTCAATGAGGGACTAAAGAAAGAAGAAATCAAAGGATATTCAAAGGAGCTTAATGAAATTTTAAAATCTGTGAATAAACTTTCCTTGAAAGAACAGGAAAAAGAATTTGAAAAATTGAAAAAGGATGTTTCAGAAAGAGAAGTTAGAGAAGGATTGGAAGAATTGCCCAATGTTCCAAAAACAGGAGTTATTATGAGATTTAGACCTGCACCTTCGGGACCCTTGCATATAGGAAATATGATTGGAGCGGGGTTTCCAACATCATTATATGTTAAAAAATATGGTGGAAAATTTTATGTTATAATCGATGATACTAATCCAGAAAAAACACTCAAAGAAAGCTATAAGAATATAAAAAGAGATTGCGATTGGATATTAGGCAATGTAACAGAATATATTAATTCTTCGGATAGAATGAAATTATATTATGATTATGCTGAAAAATTATTAAAGAAAAATTTTGCTTATATTTGCACATGCTCATCTGAGAAATTTAGAAAATTTGCTGAGCTTAAGGAGAATTGCCCGTGCAGAAATAATGATTTAAAGGAAAATTTATACCGATGGAAAAAGATGTTTGACAAGAAAAATGGATATAAAGAAGATGAAGCGGTTTTGAGATTTAAATCCAATATGCAAAATCCAAATCCTGCTATGAGAGATTTCCCATTAGCAAGAATTAATGTTCATGAACATCCCAGGCAAAAACATAAATATAGAGTCTGGCCTCTGATGAATCTGGCTGTTCCCGTCGATGATATAGAGTTGAGAATGACGCATATTATAAGGGGAAAAGATCATAAGGATAATGCAGAAAGGCAAAAAATGATTTTCAATGTTTTTGGAAAAAAGTTTCCATGGACTTATTTTATTGGGAGAATTAAATTTGCTGACTTGATTTTATCAAAAAGAAAATTGACCGCAATGATTGATTCAGGAGAACTTTCTGGAGAAGATGATGAGAGCATTCCAACTATTTCTTCTTTAAGAAAAAGAGGATATAAACCAGAAGTATTTGCAAAATTTATTGAAAGTAGAGGGTTAACAGAAGTAGATAAAGTGATGAATAGCGAGGATTTTTTTAAAATTATTGACAGTTTTAATAAATAAAAAGGTTTTTATAGTAGATTTTCTTTAATTTTTTCGTAATGAAAGGAAAGTAATATTTCCTATCAACATAAAAAATTTAATTGAAAGGAGGTTAACATGAAGAATAAAAAAGGTTTATCGACTATTGTTGCGACTCTTATAATTATCCTATTAGTTTTGGTAGCTACAGGAATTATTTGGGTTGTAGTAAGAAATGTTATAATAAATAATAGTGGACAAGTTGATATAGGAACAAAATGTATTCTTTCACAGGTTGTTGCTACAAAAGTTACTGCAACTGCGTGGGGAAATCCTTCAATACCTACTAATACTACTTACACAGTAACTCTTGAAAGGACTGCTGGAGATGATCAAATCGGGGGTGTAAGTCTTGTGTTCACAGATGCTTTAGAACAAAATACATATATCACTAAGATTACTGCAGCTGATGTTTCAAACGGATTTAGCCGTTTAGGAATAACTACTGAGACTGTAAATGTTCCAGCAAATGCATTGACAGGAAATGCAACTAAGGTGGGTGTAGTCATCTTTTATGATGATGAAGACGGAACAGACGTACTTTGTTCAAGTATGAACTCACTTCAATTTTAAATATTTTATTTTTTAATTATTTTTTATTTTGTAAACTTCGTCATTCTTTTTTACAGCTGGAAGTTTAATTCCAACTTCCTGCCCTTTGAATGCTTTCTTAACTGGAAGATGATTTATTTCCATTCTTTCTATTTTTGAATTTATCAGTCCCGTTGTTTTTCCTATAATCACGAGCTTGTCCCCTAGATTTATTTCCGAAACCAATTGAATTGTCGCGACTCCCATTCTTGGGAAATAGTGAGCTATTTTCCCGACAAAGTGTTTTTTCTCATTGGAAGCACTGTTTTCTGTTATTGCAAAGTCGTCTGATGTTGGAAGTCCCATATAGAATCCAGAAGAATACCCTTTATTGTATACTTTTTTTAAATCTTCAATTGAATTTTTTATCTCTTCTTTTGTTAATTTTTTATTCAGCGCTTTTGCATATATCTTTACAATTGTATCGACATATCTTGAATCCCTATTTCTTCCCTCAATTTTGAAGGCTTTAATTCCGGCAGATTTTAGTTTTTCAATGAATGAGAGGGTGCACAAATCTTTTGCTGATAATATCTTGTCATTTTGAACTTCAAGTTCATATCCTTCTTGCTTATCTTTTACAATATAAGCACGTCTGCAAGGGTGAAGACACTCCCCCCGATTCGCAGATTTATTAAATAAAAATTGGCTTGTTAAACATCTCCCCGAAATAGCAACACACATTGCACCATGAACAAAACATTCAACATCAATTATTTTTGATATTTCTTTAATCTGTTTTAAATTTAATTCTCTCGCAAGGACAATTCTTTTTGCACCCAAGTTCTTGTAAAATTTTGCAGATTCCGCATTAGAAACTGATGCTTGAGTTGAAATGTGAAACGGAATTTGATATTTTCTGCAAAGAGAAATAACTGAAAAATCCCAGCAGATTATTGCATCTACTTTTCCTTTAACTTTCTTTATTATTTCCTCTACTTTTTTTATTTCATTATCATAAATTATTGTGTTTATTGTCAGGTATTTCTTTACTTTTTTGTCTGAATTTTTATTACATATTTCATTTATCTTTTCTAAATCCTTTAGTTCAAAATTTCCTGCATTTTTTCTCATTGAAAATTCCTTTAATCCGAAATAGACCGCATCCGCTCCTGCATTAACTGCAGTTACAAGCATTGCAAAATCTCCTGCCGGTGCTACTAACTCGTATTTGGATGTTTTTTTTAATATCAATGCTTTTACCATAAAATACAGAGAAATTAAGGGTTTTTAAGATTGATGAATATAAATAAAAGAACAAAGAAATAGAAAAATAAAAAAGAAAATTTACTTTTTGCCTATAAAGTAATAGACTATGGCAGTGATTATGCTGAATATTATTGCGAAAACCGTCCAGATAATTTTTGCTATATCTTTCATTTTTTTATTGTTAGTCCAAACATCGTAAATTACCCAAACTGCACATATAACAGCAACAATTGCAATTAAAGTTCCCCACAATTCCATCTTATTACCTCCTTATCTTTTTATAAATTGGATAAGTTTGGATTATTATTAAATGTTTGTTTTTTAGCAATAAAATTAAGATAATAATATTTAGTTAATTTTAAAAACTCATTAAATATGATTTTTCTATGACAGCTAAAAAATGGGGTTGTCCCCATCACTATTAAAGAGAAGGATTTTTCTAGCTGTGCTTATTTTTGGTGTGCGAATATTTTTATACCATCTTCACCTGAATTAAATGTATTATGGCGGTTGTAGTATAATGGTAGTACATACGGTTGTGGTCCGTGTAAAGGGGGTTCGATTCCCCCCATCCGCCCTGAATGTTAATGAGGGAGATGACTTGCGAAACGAAGTTTCAGCCCCATCCGCCCTTGGGGTTCTTTAGAAAAGAACCCACAATGGTAGAAAAAGAACAATGAGCATTATCAAAAAGGAGGAAAAGATAAAAAATGAAAAATAAAATAAACATCCTATTTGTTTGTAGATACAATAGATTTAGAAGTCGAATAGCTGAAGCCTATTTTAATAAGATAAACAAAAACAGGAACATAAGGTCCCGGAGTGCAGGATTGTTTAAAGGAATGCCCTTGAATTCTGAAACCATAAAAAAAGCAAAGAGATTTGGGCTCAATATTGTAGGAAGAGTAAATGGATTGTCAAGTTCTGTTATTAAAAATCAGAATATAATTGTAGTTGTTGCAGACGATGTTCCTTCCCAAGTATTTGATAAAAGCAGAAAAATGGGAAAGAAAGTTTTATTATGGAATATAAAAGATGCAAATTACAGAGATCAAAAAAACGTGGAAAAAGTAATTAAGAAGATTATTAAAAAGGTGAATAGTTTAAATGATAAATTGAAAAAGGGAGCAAAGAAAAGAAAATAAAATGGAAACAGTAAAATGGGGTTCTTTAAAAAAGAACTTACAATGGTAGAAAAATGGAAACAGTAAAGGGATTTAATGATTATGTGGGGGAGGAAGCCCGCAAGAGAGCAGAAATAAGAAAAATTTTAGTTGAAACTTTTGAGAAATACGGATTTGAGCCAGCTGAAACACCTATTGTTGAATATAGAGAGTTTGTTCAGGGGGAAAATAAGCAGGATGAATCTGTGAGTGATATATTTAAGTTAAAAGATAAAGGGGAAAGAGATTTGGCATTGAGATATGAATTTACATTTCAGCTAAAAAGATTAATGCAGAATAAAAAACTTCCCTATAAAAGATACCAAATTGGAGAAGTTTTTAGAGATGAACCTGTGAGTGCAAATAGATTTAGGCAGATTGTTCAGTGTGATGTTGATGTTATTGGGAGCAAGATAAAAGATGAATCCGAGATTTTGGCACTTTCCAAAGAAGTTCTTGATAAATTGGGGATTAGATTTAAAATTTATTTTAACAATAGGAAATTTTTAAACGAAATATTGGAAAAAGAAGGAATAAAAGAGAAAGATAGAATTAATGTTATAAAAGAGATAGATAAAATTGGAAAACTCCCTGAGAAGGAAATTAGGGATAATCTGAGAAAATTCGGGGGAGAAAAGATTTTAGATATTTTCAAAAAAGAGGGGAAGTTTTTTGAAAAATATAATTCTTATTCAGAAATAAAAGAATTTGAAGAAACAATTAAGAGTTATGGACTGGAAAAGTATGTTGAATTCTCCCCTTCTTTATCAAGAGGTTTGAGTTATTATAATGGAACTGTTTTTGAAATAAAAACAGATAAAATGAAAGAGACAATTTGCGGGGGGGGAAGTTATGAATTTAATGGAATTCAATGTACTGGAATTGCTTTTGGACTGGATAGATTAAGTATTTTAACAAAAACAAAGAGCAAAACTAACAGTGTTCTAGTGGTTTCCCTCAATGAGGATAAACAGGCAATTAAAATTGCAAATATCTTGAGAGAAAGAAATAATTCTGTTTCTATTTTTTATGGAAAACCCTCAAAAGCCTTGGAATATGCAAATTCATATAATATTAATCAAGTAATTTTTGTAGGTGCACAGGAAGTCAAAAAAAAGAGGTTCAAAGTTAAAGACATGATTACAGGAAAAGAAAAGATATTGACCTTGGAAAAGAGAACCAAAAAGAATATTATTGTTCAAAGAAGGTAATTTACAATTCAAATTCATCAATAAAACTAACTATTGTTTTGTATCTTTCTAAAAAATCAAATCCTTTTTGCGTAAGAGTTACTGTTTTTTCTCCAGAATTTCCTTTTGTTTCTTTTACAAATCCTTTTTCTAAAAGTTCTCTGAAATATTCCTTAAATTTTGATGAAGACATATTGGCTTTTCTTAAAAGGGGGGTTTGTCTTATTGAGTTTCTATTTTCTTGAATTATCTTGAGAATATCTTTTATTATTTCAAGCCTTCCACGTTTTTTCATTTTAATTAGACCCTGATTTTTTAAGAACCTTATAGAGAATTGCTAGGAATACTCCCAGCGAAGCAAGAGAGATTAATATTTGATAGAGATATGTGAAATTTACTAATACTTCAATTATATTTAATATCCAAAATATAAATAATAAAGTATAGATTAAATGAATTTTACTTTTTTTCTTTTTATCTTTGTTTTGTTTATGCGTGATGTATATTCCAAATATTGCTATTGCAAGAATAAATAAACTTGTTCCTATAAATACCCCTACTTCCCGCGTGTTAATTATAATGAAGGATATTAACACAGACAATAGGTAGAACACCCCCAAGATAATCTTTGATTTTCCATTCCACTTTTTACACATTAAACTATATACTAAGTAAAATACAGCTAAAGAGCCAAAGAACATAAAGATGAATAATGTTATTGAACCCATGTATTTTAAATTAATGTCCAGTATCCTTGAAGTCCCAAAATAGGCAAGTAATACCTTTATGAAAGATTTAAAGAAATACGCTATAGCAAAAAGTAGAAAAGATTGTCTAAAATATTTTATTCCTTTATCTGAACTTAATTCATACATTTCTTTAGTTGAATAATAAATCATTAAACTACACATAATTATTACAAATGAATAAATCAGTTCAAATCCAACTCCCTGAAGTAGCAAATGTATTGGTGGTCCTGCCATTTTTTATTTATATTAAGTAATATTGATATTAGGTTATTTAAAGATTTTTAAGAGAAATGGACTTGTTGTCCATCTTGCTTTTAAAAGAATTTTATATTCAATATATCATAGAAATGTAAGGAGGAAATAAAAATGAAAAAAATAACTGCGGGAGTTTTAGCATTTTCAATAATCGCAATTCTTGGAATTGGACTTATTGCTGCCTTCCCTTTTGGAAATTTTAACTTAAATAAAGATTTAACTGAAGAAGAAAGAGCAGAAATGCAGGAATTTCATGATGCAATACAGCAGGCAATTGAAGATGGGGACTTTGAAACTTGGAAGAGTCTAATGGAATCTCAATTGACTGAAGAGAATTTCAATGCGCTTGTTGAAAGACACAATCAAATGTCTGAAGAAAGAGAAGCGAATGAAGAAATAAGAGAACAGATTAGAGAAGCAAGAGAATCTGGAGATTATGAAACTGCAAATAAACTTCAAGAACAACTTGGAAAAGACACAATGGGTTTTGAGAGAGGAAAAAATTTTGGAATGAGAGGAGAACCTCCTTTTGGATGCCAAAATTCAGACTTAGAATCTGATTCAGAATAAATCTTCTTATTTTTTTAATTTTAAAATGGACTTAATGTCCATTTGATTTATAAAAAGAGGTCTTTTTTTAATTTTATGAGTGATAAAAATAAAGCAATAAGCAGGACAATTATTTTTTCTACAATTTTTCTTTTAATCGGGGGGGTTGTAGGATATTTTATTGGAACAAATATTCATTCTAATGCATTCAGAGAAAATCAAAATTTTCAGGGAAATTTTCTTCAGATAAACGAAAGTGTTAAAACAGAAATTGCTTCTTTTTTTGATAGCTTGCCTAGTGCAGAAGAAATAAATTCATATTGTCAAAATAATCCTTCTTATTGCATGGAATATTGCAGAAGCATAAATCCTTCTTCTGAAAAGTGTGTCGAAATTAATGAAAATTTGAAAGGAGAAATGCCTTTAAGATGAAGGAATCTTTGATAAAAATAGAAAATGTCTGGAAAAAATATGATATGGGAAATGCAGAACCATTAGTGGTTCTAAAAAAAATAGATTTGGATATAAAAAAAGGAGAATTTGTAGCAATAACTGGTCCTTCGGGTTCAGGAAAATCCACAATGGTTAACATTATAAGCGCCTTGGATAAACCCTCTTTTGGAAGTACTTTTCTTAAGAATGAAAATATTTCAGAGATGAATGAATCTTCTCTTGCATTTTTGAGAGGTAAAACTATAGGGTTTATATTCCAACAATTTAATTTAATTTCAACTTTAAGTGCTTTGCAAAATGTTATGCTTCCAATGGAAATGATAGATGTTTCTGAAAAAGAAGCGAGAAAAAGAGCCGGGGAATTATTAGAATTGCTTGGTTTGGAAAAGAGATTTCATCATAAACCAACAGAGCTTTCAGGGGGACAACAACAGAGAGTTGCAATTGCACGGGCACTTGCAAATGACCCAGAGATAATTGTTGCTGACGAACCCACAGGAAATCTTGATTCATCTACGGGAAAGTTTGTAATGAATTTTTTAGGAAAATTAAATCAAAAAGGTAAAACAATTATATTAATTACTCATGATTTAAACTTAGTGAATTATGCCCATAAAGTAATTCATATTAAAGATGGAGAAATTGAAAAAGAGGTTAAGAGAATTTAATGGATTTGAAATCCATTTCTTTTAAAAAGTAATCTAATTTTTTTTGAAGATGAAAAGAAAAAAAATTATTGTTGGATTGTTCTTTCTTATTAGTTGTATTGCTCTTTTCAATTTTATTTCCGCAGAAGAAATAACTTATACTGTTAATTATGGGCAATCCTCTATCCAAGTTTCTTCTTTAAAGTATGAACCATATCCTGTTAATCCAGGGGAATATTTTAATATTTGGATAAAAGCATATATCCCTCCTACCGAATTGGGAATAAATTATGCAAAATTTGAATTAGTTGAAGAATTTCCTTTCTCTTTAGATTCCAATGAAGATTCGATTAGAGAATATGAGGGGGTTTCTGGAAATGTGCTTATGAGCTTTAAAATAAGAGTTGATGAAGATGCTGTTGAAGGAGTTAATAATCTAAAACTATATGTTAGTTCAAATAAATATTTAGATACTTCCCGCGTGGAAATTTTTGAGATTTCAATTGCAGATTCTCAGACAGATTTTGATTTGGTTGTTCAAGACTTAACCGATTCAGAAATTTCTCTTGCAATTGCAAACATAGGAAAAAATACTGCCAATTCTATGATTATAAGAATTCCAGAACAGCAGGATTATAGAATTATAGGGACAAATGGGCAAATGATTGGAAATCTCGAATCAGGAGATTATACTATTGTTGGCTTTAGTCTTATTTCAACTTCCAAGGGAGACGGAAATTTAACTATTCAGATTGATTATACAGATAACATTGGAGAGAGAAGAAGCGTTCTTAAGGAAGTTCAATTAGATTCTGAATCTTCTTTTATAAATATTACAAATACGAATAATTTTCCCGGTCCATCTGGAGATATGATAAGAGAAGATTTTCCCAATCAAAGTAAAAATAGCAATACTAAATGGTATATTATGACAAGTGTCCTAGCTTTTGTTCTTATTGGACTTTTTATTTACAGCAAGAAGTTTAAAAAATCCAAGGAAAATTTAAAAAATATTAACAAAAAAAATTCAAAAGAAGATTCTGAGCCAGAATGGATTAAGAAAGTAAAAGAAAAAGAGAGAGAGTAATTCTATGAGACTAAAAAAGTCCTTTCAGCTTGCTTGGAATATTTTAATTCATAGTAAATTAAGAAGTTGGTTAACAATTTTAGGGATTGTAATAGGAATTGCAGCGGTTGTTTCCATTGTTTCCATTAGTGTGGGCGCGGAACAGCAGCTTGAAGAAGGGCTTGGAGATTTAGGGGCAGATATACTTACAATAACTCCGGGTTTTTCAAAGGCAAGAGGAATGACTGGATTCGGAGGAGGAGGTTCTCCTCCTGGGATGTCAGGGGAAGCAAATTCAGAGCAAGAAACAAAAAATCTGACTATAAAAGATGTTAATGTTATAAAAACAATTGCAAATGTGGATTATGTTATGGGAAGTGTTTCATCTCAAGGGGAAATGACTTATTCTGGTAAAACGACTTCTGTAAGAGTTACTGGTGTTGAGGGGAATGTTTGGAAAGAAATTTCTATAGAAGAAATTGAATCCGGAAGAATGTTAATTGGAAGCGACACATATTCCATTATAATTGGAAGTGGTTTGTCTAATTCTATTTTTGACGAAATTCCTCTTAATTCAAAAGTAACTATTGAAGGAAAATCTTTCAAAGTTGTTGGAATACTTAATGGAGGAAATAGTGTTTACATACCAATTGAAACTGCAAGAGAAGTTTTTGAAGACATTGGGGAGGATGAATTTGATTCTATCTCAGTCAAGATCAAAGATGTTGAATTAGCAGAGGATACTGTTTTGGCTATTGAAGAAAAATTGATGATGTCAAGAAGCATTTTAAACGAAGATGAAAAAGACTTTACAGTTACTAATCCTTCTGCAATGCAAGAGACAATGCAGGAAACAATGAAAACAATGTCTATTTTTTTAGGAGCAATTGCTGCGATTTCTTTGATTGTTGGTGCAATAGGGATAGCAAATACTATGTTTACTTCTGTTCTTGAAAAAACAAAAGAAATTGGAATAATGAAGGCAATTGGCGCAAAAAATAAAGATATTATGAAGATATTTTTAATTAATTCGGCATTAATTGGATTTGTGGGGGGATTAGGGGGAGTTATATTCGGTGTATTTGGATCTGAATTAATTGGTTCAATGGTTTCTTCAAATACAACAGGAAGTATGGGGAGAATGTTAGGCAATACCGCTATAACTTGGGGACTTTTGATTGGTGCATTGTTATTCTCAATAATTATAGGAATGATTGCAGGAGCGATTCCTGCTTATAGAGCTTCTAAATTAAAACCCGTTGATGCATTAAGATATGAGTGAAATATAAAAAATAAAAAGCTAAGAATATAGAATAAAAAAATAAAGATAAATTTATCTTAGCTTGAAAGTTGCAGTTACTGAGGCAGTTATATCCTGATCGCTTGGCTGAATGCTTGTTGCAGCTTCTTTCACAGCCATGGAATCTTCATAAGTCATTCCTGCTCCACTACTTGCAGTATAAGCATTCCAAGGATAATATCCAAAACTGGATATCTGAACTGAAATAAGTCTTCCTGCTTCTTTATCAAATCCTGATGCAATCGCTTCTGCTTTTATAGTTGCATCTTGTGAAGCCAACTTAAGTGCTTCTGCTTTGTATTCGTTTTGAGAAGCCTGGCTTAATTCAAAATTTATGTAACTTATTCCTGCTCCTGCATCCACTCCGGCATCTATAATGTCTGTGAGCTTATCGCTTTCTTCAGATAAAAGTTCCATTTTCAAATAACGTGTTGCTTTGTAGCCATCTGTTATTTGCTTTCTATAATTGTCATCCCAATAAGTATTCTCATATATATTGAAACTTTCTGTTTTTACATCACCCTCTTTAAAACCTGCTTGAATCATTCCTTCAACTAAAGCGTCATAAATCAAATTGTTTGCATCTTTTGCTTCAACACTTGTAGCACCTTTTGTTTCAATAGTAAAGTATACTGAAGTTACATCAGGCAGAGCTTTTACTGTTGCTATTCCTTCTACTGTTACAGTTTTTCCCGAAGAAGGGAAAACCGAGCTAAATCTATTCAAAGCAAGAATTGCAATTATCAAGATAACTGCTGCAATTATGCAAGTTATAACAATCGCGCTGTTTTCTTTTCTCATATATTTCTTTTACCTCCTTACAATTTTCTCCAATTTATAATCGAGATTATGAATATCATTAATAATGCTCCTGCCAAGAACCAAGTCCAAATTGAAGTTGGATGAATAGTCATTATATAATTTGTTGAATCTCCAATCGATGAAATTGAATTAGAAGCACTTTCTGCTCCTTTTAACAGGGCTTCTTCTGAAGAATCCATTGTAGGAGCAAGAATATTTTGCCTGGAATATTCTGATGCATATTTTATTTTCTCATAAGTCCAAACAGCAAAAGTTCCTACAGCTGTGAGTATAAATGCAGGAATAATTGATTTAAATTTTTGAGAAGAGGATTTTTTTGGAGAGATTACAATTGATTTATTGGATAATTCATACATAATAATTTTTTTCCCTTTTTTGCTCCAAAAGAAATTTTTCCTTTTCTGTATAAATCCTGACTCCAGAAGTTTTTTTACATTATAATCAAGTGTATTCATGGGTATGCTCAATGCATTGGATAAGTCTTGTTGGCTTGCTTCTTTTCTTTCAGAAAGATAATTAATTATTTTCTTGCATGTTTTGCTTCCAAGAACTTCTGATATGGATTTTGATTTTGAGTCTTCCAAAGAGATTAACATAAAATGATTTTCATCCATGAAAAACATAGTGCAAATCTATTTATAAATAATTTGAAAGGTTCAAATGGAATAGAAGTTATGAATTTATTTCGGTTGTGCTCATCTCACAAGCACTGCTACACACACAGATATGAGAAGCAGAATAGGAACCAGTTATTTCATCTCCCACATTATTGCAGTACCAGCTTACCTCTGGAAAATGCCCTTTGCATGGGCCTTCATTAATACAAGACCGATAAATCTTTTGAACATCCAGCCTTAGTAAATCATAATCTTCTTGAAGGTTATCATAGTCCTGCTTTAAATCCTGTTTTTCTATTGTTAATTGATTTATTTGGTCATTAAGGGAAATTATCTCTGCTTTTACTTTGAACCCCGTATACACACCATATCCAAGAATTATTGCAAGGAATATTATAATTGATATTAAAATCATTACCAGGACGTTTCTCCTCTCTTTCATATTAGATTTAATAAAGCAGATTATTTAAATGTTATTTCACTTTAATTTCTCTTCTCCAACTATGTTCTCCTTCTTTGAAATCTCTGAAACTCTTAACTTTCAATTCTTTTTTAAATAAAGGGCAGTTTAGAACAAATGTTTCAAATTCTCCCCCCTCTCCTGCAGGATGAATTTTATATTTTTCTTTTAAGTTTTTAGCCTCTTCAATAAATTCCTTGTCAATTTTTCTACCCAACCAGGATTTGTCCAGGGGATATGCAAAAACCCCCACAATGATTATTTTAAACCTGTTTTTTATCAGCTCTTTTAGATATTCTATTTCATCTCTTTGCCAGAGCGGATTTAGACAGTTTATATTTAATTTATCACAGAGTTTCTGAATTCTTGAGGATTGATAAACAGAATGAAGGGCTCCTGTTACAATTCCCTGTATTTGATATTTGTCTATTGCTTGTTTTATTGCATTTTCCAAATCTTCAAGCTCTTCTTCTTTTTCCCCTTTTGTATCTTGAATAATCAATGGAATTCCCATTGACTTTGCCTGTTTATTTGTCTCTTTTATATTGGGTGTGTGAAACATATAAGATTCCTTGTTTTTTGAATGAATAGTTATTAAACAAACTACTTTGTGCCTGCGTTTTTTAGCAATATATGTAGAATAAACAGAATCCTTCCCCCCTGAAAATAAAATTCCAACTTTCATTTTATACAATATCTGATTCAATTTGTTTTCTTAAATACGGATCATCATAAATGCTTTTGGATATATTATAAAACTTTTTTATCCTATTTAGAATCTTTGAATGAATTTTCACTCTTCTTGAAAGAGGAATTCCAACTGTATTTGTTTCCACAACAATAACACTTCTTGCATATGGACCTTTCATTCTCCTTTTTCCCTTGATTATATATTTTGAGGAAAGAAGTTCATCAATGGAACCATCATGAATATTTGAAACAACTCCGTCCTGAATTTTCTGATTGAAAGAGGTTTTTCCTCTTTCATAAATTCTTGACCCCCTTTTCTTGAGTATGTTAACAATTTCTCTTGCTATTGGGTCGTTTGCTCCTAATCTTCCTTGAGAGTAAATGTAAGTCTTCCTCTTGCTTGCATCTTCATGTAAATCCAAAACTAAAAAAGGGCGATATTTTTTTGCTAAACTTAAAACATGCGAGCTGAATATTCCTGCGACTTTTGATAGTGGTTTTTTCTCTCTTGCTTTTTTTGGTCTTTCCAAATCAGGTAGATAATGTTCTGAATCTCCTACACTTCCTACATTGTCCCCTTTTGACATTTTTTTTCTATTTGGATATCTCCAGTTTCTCCAGTATCCGCTTGGGTTGCAAAGAGGAAAGATAACCATTGGTATTTTTTTCCCAACTCTATTCAGAAAACTCAGATTTTTTGCAAGAGCGTTTACCCCTGCGGGTTCTTCACCATGAATACCGGCAATTACCCAAATTGCATTTCCTTTGTTTTTTGTCCTAAACCCGATTATTGGAAGCAAAATATTCTTGTTTTTTCCTGAATCTGCTTTTTGATAAGCAATTATATTTCCTATCCAGTTATTTCCAAGTTTGGAAAAAGAGTTGTAAATTTCTTCAATTGACTTTCTATTGTCTCTTTTGTAAGTTTCTAGTTTTGGGAGTCTTATTTGTAATTTCATTTTTGTTACCCCATAGAAATAAAATTTTTAGCTTCTTAAAGCTATTTAAAGGTTTTTATGCGCTTTTTCAGGGAGATTCTTCCTCTTTTTCCCCAAATTTCTCAAATTCTTCATCTGAAACAGGGGTTTCTTGATAGGTTCCACTCTTCAATTCATCCATCAAATCTTGAAAGGGGTGCCCGTTGTTTTTCCAGTAACTTTCCTTTTCCCAGATGTAAATCTCTTCAAAGTGATTTTTCTGTTCTAGCCAGATTTTCTTTTGATTTTCAAGATGTAATAAAGGAGAAAAAGAATTGATCATTTCTTCGTGATTTTTCTTTGTAAACTCTGAAAAGGAGATTTTTTTATAGTTTTCATTTGAGCTAAAGGAATCTGCTAACTTATCCAATATTTCTTTAATTTTGTCTTTTAGGCTAAAATTTCTCCTTGGAAGTGAAATTGAGCTTTCTATCAGGGCATTTTTATTGACTATTTCTTTCTTTATTCTTCTGTTTTCCGTTGTAATTGCCTTATTAAGAGATTCCATGAGCTCTTTCAAAGTAACTTTCTTAAATCTTGGGAGGGGGCTTCTTGGGATTAATTCAGGTATATCCTCGTCCAACTCCATTCTTTCAAATCCCGGTTTTCTAAGTTCTTCTTTTCTTCCAAATAAAATATCGTCTATACTCTTTACATATTTGTTTAGGAGTATTTCCGATTTTATCCTTAGTAAAAGAGAAGCTGCATAAAGAACTTTGCTTGAAATAAAAAAATCTGCTTCTTCCAGTTCCTGTATCCTTTGAAAATACTTCTCTGTTAAGACGAGTATATTTATATCCCAGGGGTTTAACTGCTCTGTGTTGATTAAATCGTAGATTATTTCCTGCCAGTCAATCTGTTTGCTAAAGAGTAAATCGTGAACTTGGTCTTGTGTGACAGAAGGTTCAGAATGAAAATTAATCTCACCTTGTTTTTCCATATCAACTTAATGAATGCTCATTATATAAATTTTTATAAACAGGCAATTTTTTCTTAGAAAATGTTAAATAATCAGGATAAAGACACAATTGAAAGAGAATCTTTTGAATTAAAATCTACTCTTAAAGAATGCATGGAACTTAATTGGAGTAGAGGGTACACCAAGCTTTCTTTAGAGGGACTGTCTAAGATGTATGATAAAATAGATGATGGGTTAATTAGTTGCGGTCTCATTGCAAATTGTGTTGCTAAAATAGATAATCAACTTGCATTAGATTTAAATCAGGATGGAGAGAGCATTGGAAAATTTTTGGAATCGCAATTAATTAAGGTTGTTATTCATATGATTATTCAGGGCCCAACTCACCTTCCTCCTAAAAAATTTAAAGATTCTTTGTACAATTCTAAGATTAAAGACAGGGCATATTACAATGAACTCTTTCGTCTGACAGAATTTGATTTAGAAAATAGAGAGTATATTTACACACTTTTACAAAGATAAGATGTAGTTAGTAATGCTTTAATATGTAGTTATTAAATAGAGCTTTTGTCATGTAACTATTAAAGGACTCTTAATTTTTTAATTACTACTTTAAGTTAACTAACCCCTGTCATTTTTAAAGAGTAACAGAAACGAAAGGTTTAAATAGTTATTATTGTTCGATTTGATATCACCTCTTTTTACCCAGGAGACGCTTCAGGTCTGCTTTTTGTTGGCTTGAAGAATCTCCCAGGGTTTCATTTACTAATATTTATAAATTCTATATGTATATTTATATTATGAAAAAAGGGATGAGCTCGGGGGTGGTAATTTTAATTGTTTTATTAGTTATAGCTTTAGCCGTCGTCCTTTATTTTATTTTTAGAATCCCCACAAAGAGTATAGAAAATTGTGCAGCAGCGGGGGAAATTTCCTCAATTCCTTCTTTAGGTCCTGAAAGTCCAGATAGAGAATGTTGTAAAGGACTTGTTGAAATTAATCGTGGTCTTGTATATGATCCAAACGAAGAAACTGCTGATGAAAATGACTGTGCCATTATGCTAGGTTCACCCAATGTTTGCTCTGATTGTGGAAATGACAATTGCGAACAATGGGAAAGCAAATGCAATTGTCCTGAAGACTGTCAATGATTTTCCTCTAATTTGTGCTGCCTTTAAAATGATTGTTACAAATTTGCTGTCTTGAGTATAATTCGCATTCATCTAATATCTTGTCCATTATCTCTAATGGGGTTTTGTTTTTTTTAACCTCATTTAAGAAATAAGATAAACCATACTCTCCATATTTTACTTCATGAGAACTTCCGGGATTTATATTTGTATTATTGTAAAGATAATAAACTCCAAATAAATTAACAATTTGTTCTTGGGTTAATTCATTTTTATTTATTGCTTCTATTATCTCTTCTAAATTATCTGGCATTTCTTTTTCCTCATTCATGAAAAACTTTTAGAAGTAATCTTTTATAAGTTTATTTTATTTTTTTAATATATTTTTTCAAAATATAAATCTATATAAATACACAATCTTAGTTTTAGGAAGAAAATAGAGTTAAAATGGAAAAAGAAGAAAGGAAAATAAAAAGAGAAGAGGAAGCTATAAAGAATTTGGAAGACTTTTTTAAAAAAGACCATAAAACCATTGAAGATTTAAATGAAATTCATTGTTTAATAGAAGATTCTCTTGAAAAAGGGTATAATGTTAGAAAATATATTTCAATATACAATGAAAGTGTCGGAGAATTTAATAATAAGAAAGAATAATTAATTATTTATTTTCTTCTGTTTTCTTGCTTTCAAATTCAGTATAATGGCACTTTCCGCAGTAAAGTCTTCCTTTAGAACTCATTAAGAATACACCTGGACCGCATCTTGGGCAGAACTTCAACATTCTTTTAACCTTATCTCCTTCAATCTTGTATTTTGAATATTTCTTGCTTGTTGGTTTGTTTTTGTGAGGTTTTTTTCCTTTCTTTATTATTTTCTTTTTTCCCATTTTACTTATTTACCTCTGTCTTTTTCTTTTTAGATTTTTTCTCTGTCTTATGTTTATGTTCTTCTGATTCATAGATATTTGTTTCAATTATAAAATCTTTTGAGCCAAATTTTCCTGCAATCTTCTTTATCTTTATGTTTTCTTCAGGAATTCCCAATTTTTTTGAAATTAATTCTACAATCTCTTTACGGTTTGGAGTTATTTCTGAAAAAAGCTCAAATGAAATCTCTTTTCTATTGAAAAGAGGATTTTCTTTTTCTTTGATTATCTTTAGTGTCATTTTATTGTTTTTTTATTTTGTTTTTAATTTCTACCATTGTAGGTTCTTTTCTAAAGAACCACATTATCTAGTTTTAATTGCAAAGTTTCCCTTTTCTTTTAGATTTAATTCTTTTGCAACTTCTGATTTTTCAGGATTTAATATTACTATTCTTCCTTTAGCCCCTTCTGTTAATTCTTTAGACCCGCAATTAGGACATTTATCTCCTTCTTCCACTATTGTGTTACACATTTTACAAGCTTTTACTTTTGCCATTTTAATTTTTTACTCCTTTTTTTTGAAACATTATTTCATAATTTGTTTTAGCGAAATTCAATTCAAAAACATAATTTTCCCAATTACCCTTAAGATATTTATTCATTATGTCTGCTATCCTATCTGTTATTCCGGGATTTAAATTAAAGACTCCTTTTGAATTATTTGAAAGAGCCTTATCTATAGATTCTTTATCTAATCTATTTAATTGAAATCTCATTTTTTCTTCTCCTTTTTACCTTTAGCTTTCTTATCTGCTTTCTCTGCTTTTCCTTCTTCTCTTGTAGCCCGATCATCATCTTTTTGCTTTTTAGTAGCATCTTCTTTAACCCATTCTATTTTTCCTAAACCAGGCTGTCTCATTGTCAAACCTACCTTGGGTTCATCGCCCTTATGAGAAATTGCAACTATTCTTGCAATGCATAAATCTCCCTGCTTCAGGTTTCTTTTTGAAGATTTTCCCGAAAGAACATTTGATTTGCTGAAACTTACAAAATCGTCCATTGTCTGGCTTATATGAATCATTCCCCTCATTACACCCATATCAATGAAAGCACCGAATTTAGTTATCTCTGAAATCTCTCCAAAAATTATTTCTTGTAATTCGGGTTTCCAGACTAATAGCTTAAATCTTGAATTATAATAAGTTGCTCCATCTCCTGGAATTATAACTCCTTCTCCAACGCTTAAGACTTCAATAACGGCAGCTGCTCTTCCAAGTTCTCTGTCATAATAATTAGAATAAGCTTCACGAAGCTGTTTATCGACGGCTTCCACAGTAGGCAAACCGAAAAGTTTTGGTTCTACTCTCACATAATCTTCGACTTCAGCTATATAAAACATTTTATATGAAAACTAGAGTAAAAATTGGTTTTTAAAGGTTTTTCTTAGGTGTTTTTGAATATATTTTGCATAGAATAAATGTATTTAAAGGAAAGGGGGGATAAATTTAAATGGGAATCAATGAAGATTCGGACAAGATTAGTAATGAGATTAGAATTTTAGAAATGCAAAAAGAATTAATTGAATCAGAAAAATGGGACGATAAAACTCATCTAGAAAAAGAATATAAAAGGCATCTAAATACTTTTGATAATGTTGTAAGATATTTATGTGCTTCAGTTGGAATATTTAGAAATAAAGATATTAACGAGCATGGTTATTTTGGTGTAAAAAATCAAAATGGAGAACAGGTTAATTTTGATATCTCAAGGGATTTTAATAAGACAAGAGGAGAAGATAAATTAGTAAGTTATGTTGAATTTAATGATAAGACAAAAGCACATTCATTATTACATTATAGTCCAACAAAGGGAATTGGTTTTGAGTATGGTACAAATTTATTACCAAGAAATATTCAGTTGGGCAAGGGAGATTATTTTGGAAAAACAATAGAGAATATGATTAAGCATGTTTCTTCTTCTACAGACGGAATTAAATTTTCAACAAATGTTGAGAGATTTTCAAAAGAACCAAATGGATTAAAATATTTCTATATAACAACAAAAGACTTTGTTGAGAAGGAAAAGCAAGAAGATGTTATAAGTATAATAGCTGTATTAGATTCAATAGTTAGAGGAATTCAAACACCTGTTCCTTGGGTATATGGTCTAAATTTTATCCATGAAAAAGAAGGGCCACTATTTAATATATCAATGAAATTTAATGTTAATGATTGGTATACAGGAGAGAAGGTTTAAGGTTTCTAGACAATTTCCAGCTTCTTTTTATTTCTCACACTCATTTTTGGATTTCTTATTTTCTTTCTTATTTCTCTGTCAAGAGTTGCAATTATTATTTCTGGATTTTTTTTTGCAAAATTAATTATTGAATTATCCACATTTTTACCCAGAATTGATATTTTCTGAAAGTTTCCTCTTTCTTTTTCTAGAAGCCTAAGAGCAGATTCTTTTCCTAGCTTTTCCAGCTCTCCAATAACCCTTTCTGGAATTAATATTTTATACCCTTCTAATTCTAAATATTCAAATAAATCAATTTTCTCTTTCATGCATGTAAGAATGAAGTTTGTGTCTAAAAGGACTTGTTTCATGACTATTAAAAGATGTTAACCTTTAAATAATCTTTTTTCTTTGAAAAATTATGCAAGAGGCGGATAATGTTCTTAGAATCTTGAAGGAAACAAAAATCGCACTTGAAAAAAACGATTCTTTTACGCTTAGGGGACTGAGCAATCAGACAATGAATACTGCTTCTCTCGCACAGGATGCAGATAATATTGCGGTTGCAGTTCTTGTTTATTCACTGAGCAAGATAATTGAAAGATTGGATTATAGGCAACTTACAGGATGGAAGAGATTTTACAGCAATATCTTGCTTTATTTGGATAAATCTATAAGAGACATTGAAGAAAAAGATTATGGAAGGTTTCGGGATGATTTCAAGAAGATTAGAGGGATGATTGAGAATCTTTCTGGAAAATTGAAAAAATATGTAAAAGAAGTCTTTAAGAATGCAGATATTAACAAGGCTTCTCGAATTTATGAGCACGGAATTTCAATGGAACAAACAGCGAATCTTCTTGGAGTTAGTTTGTATGATTTGGCAGAATATGCAGGAAAAACCGGAATACCAGATGTTCCTGAAAATTACACAATGAATACAAAAGCAAGAATTAAATTAGCCATGGAGATGTTTCAATGATTGAATTTTTGAATATCTACTCGCTCTTGGGGGGGGTTGGGATGATTTTAATTATAATTAATTATCTTCTTCTTTCAAATAAGAAATTAAAAACAAGTTATGTTCTTTATCATTTGTTGAACTTATTTGGAGCAGCAGGAATTGCCATAAGCACGTTTGTAACTCAATCCTGGCCCGCAATGGTATTGAGTCTTATTTTTTCTGGAATCTCTCTTTTTTATATAATTAAAATACTCGGCACTAAAACAGAATACAAGGAGTTTAGATGAAACCACTAAGTAAAGCACTAATTTTTGATGCAGGGGCATTGATAACTTTATCTATGAATGGGTTAACAGAAGAACTTCGAAAACTTAAAACAGTGTTTAACGGGAGTTTTTTAATAACCCAACAAGTAAAGTCAGAGGTAATAGATAAACCCCTTACTATCAAGAATTTTGAATTAGAAGCATTTAGAACAAAAAAATTATTGGATGACGGAATTTTGGAACTTGCAGAAGATTATGGGTTTGATAATTTTAAAATAGAAGAAAAAGCAAGAGAGATAATGGGAATTGCAAATTCCTTTTTTCAGGGTCCAAGAGAATCGATTAATATCGTGCATTTGGGAGAAGCATCCTGCCTTGCTCTAAGCAAAATGCTTAGTGAAAAGAAAGTAAAAAATGTGATTGTGATTGATGAAAGAACAACGCGAATGCTTATTGAAAAACCAGGAAATTTAGAAGAATTGCTGAGTAGAAAATTGCATGCTCGCATAAAGACTGTTAAGAAGAACTTCGAATATTTCAAGAACTTTCAGGTAATCCGAACAGCTGAATTAATATATGTTGCATGGAGAAAGGGGTTAATTGAAATAAAAGATGGAATCCTTCTTTTAGACGCCTTGCTATATGCGCTTAAATTCAAGGGTTGTTCTATTTCTCATGAAGAAATTGAAGAAATCAAGAAGATAAAATGAGGATAGAAAAAAGAAGGGAAAGAAATAAAAATCAACTCTTTCTAGATGTTTTGAGGGTGCGTAGTACAGTGGTAGTATGTCTGCCTCCAGAGCAGAAGAAGGGAGTTCGATTCTCTCCGCGCCCATAGGAAACTATTTCCGCGCTCATTTAGTCTAATGAATCTCAATAATATTTAAATATCCCAAATAAAAAGTAATTGTATGATAGAAAACAAAGTCAAATCTATTAAAATAACTCCAATTCGTTTATTAGAACAGCCAGTTGATCATAAATGCATAGAAGTTATAACTTATCGAGGAAAGCAGTTATTTATCAATTCTTCTGACATTGTTGATTTTAAAAAAGGGGATTATTTATTTATGAGTAAAATGGTTGGTGCGGGTTTTAGTCAAATTAATTATACTAAGATGGATGAGAAGGAAATAAAGAGATACTTCTCAAAAGAGAAGAACCCATTAAAAGACAAACTTTTTTTATTTAATAGCGGATTTTTATTCCCAGACAGAGGATAACTGAGCTGTTTAGTTTGCAAAACATTTATAAATACTTATGAAATGTCTTTCATATGAATAATTCGACATATCATGTGTTTTTCACCAATCTTGCAAATCCTTTGAAGATAAATCTCATTTTAGAACTTCGAAAGGGAAATAGTAATGTTACTGATTTAGCAAGGGAATTGAATGTTGAACAAAGCAAGGTTTCACATGCGCTCATCCTTCTAAAAAAATGTAATATTGTGAAGATGAGCAAGAAAGGCAAGGAAAGAATTTATTCTTTAAACAAAAATACAATCCTTCCAATGTTAAAGTTAATTGACGAGCATTCTAAGTCTTTTTGCCATTGCAAAGAATGCAAGGGGTGTGAGAAATGAAACTAAGAAAGGCTAATAAAAAAGATATGAAAAGATTTGTGGAACTGCAAAAAGAAGCATTTCCAAATTTAAATTCAAGAAAACAAGAAGAATATTTTATTAAAAAAATGAAGAACAACCAGTTATTAATACTGGAAGATAAAAATAGTTATCTTGGTCATTTAAGTTTTGGATTATATAAGTTAAACCCCCCTTTTAATGATGGAGTATTTTTAGAAGAACTTGCAGTAAAAAGAGAATTTCAAGGAAAAGGGTATGGTAAAATGTTATTAAAAGAAGCTGAAAAATATTTTAAGAAAGATAGAATAAAGATGATTTATTTAGGAACAGCAGATTCTAAAAAAAATAAAGCAATACCTTTCTATAAAAAACAAGGATATAAAATTGTTGGTAAATTAAAAGAAATTAATCCATTAAGTGAATACAAATATGGACAAATTTTCATGGGAAAAATAATAAAATGACATGCCAAATCTACCTCGACAATGCAGCAACAACCAAAGTTGATGAGAAAGTTGTGAAAGAAATGCTTCCGTATTTTAATGAGAATTATGGTAACGCATCCTCTCAACACGATGTTGGATTAAAAGCAAAAGAAGCCTTGGAAAGAAGCAGAAGAATGATTGCAAAATCAATAAAAGCAAATGCAGGAGAAATAATCTTTACATCGGGTGGTACGGAAGGGAATAATCTTGCACTCAAGGGATTGTTTTTTGCAAATTATCCACATAAGAATCATATTATTACAACAAAAATAGAGCACGATTCTGTATTGAATGCCTGTAAATGGCTTGAAACTCAGGGAGCAAAAGTTACTTATTTAGATGTAGATAAAGAGGGTTTTGTTGATTTAGAAGACATAAGAAAGTCAATAACTGAGAAGACTTTTTTAGTAAGTGTTATTCATGGGAATAATGAAATTGGGACAATTCAGGATATTGAAGTAATTGGAAAAATATGCAAAGAGAAAAAAGTTTTATTTCATACAGATGCTTGTCAAAGTTATACTAAAGTTCCAATTAATGTTGAAAAACAGAATTTGAATTTAGTTACCTTAAATGCGCATAAAATTTATGGTCCTAAGGGGGTTGGTGCATTATATATTCGGGATGGAATAAAAATAATTCCTTTATCTCATGGCGGGGGGCATGAAAAAAAATTAAGAAGCGGAACAGAAAACATTCCTGGAATTGTCGGTTTTGCAAAAGCAGTGGATATTGCAAATGAGAAGGATATTAAGAAAATGGAAAGATTAAGAGAAAAACTTATTGATAGGCTTTTGAAAATTGAAAAAGTACGCTTGAATGGTCCTTGTGGAAATAGAAGACTCTGCAATAATGTAAATATATCATTCAATAATATAGAAGGGGAAGCAATTGGAGGATATTTGGAAAATGAAGGCATTTATACTTCAACGGGAAGTGCATGCATGTCAAATACACTTGAAACAAGTCATGTGCTAAAAGCATTAGGACTTTCACCATTACAGTCTAATAGTTCATTAAGAATCTCGATAAGCAAATATACCACAGAAGAAGAAGTAGATTATTTCCTGGAAAAAATATCAAAAGTAGTAAATAAATTAAGAAGCATAAGCCCTTTGATTAGATGATTAATCAATTAAACAAAATAGGAGGAAAAATGAAAACAAAGAACAAATTCAAAGAACATTCATGTGAAGTTAAGAATGAGAAAGAGTGCGAAGAAGAACTTGATTTAGAAAATGTTGATTTACATGAAGAAGAAAGCGACTTTTATGAAGACGAAGACCAAGAATTATAAAGAATATAATTGGGAAAAACTAAAATGAAAATAACAAAGATTACTAAAAATACAAATATGAATCAACTACTCATGGAAAAGCCAGAATTAGCGGGGCTTTTACTTTCATCTGGAATGGGATGCATTGGTTGCCCAATGGCTGAGATGGAAACAATTGAGGACGGATGCAAAGCTCATGGAATGAGTGATAAGGAAATTGAGAAGTTTATTGAAAAGTTGAATAAAAGAGGGGGGAAGAGGAAATGATATTTGAGATAAAAACAGGTAAAAAATTATCTAAGAATTTTATAGAGATATTTGATAAAGCAAAACAAATAGAATTTAAATCTGGAAAAATATTTGATTTTTCTAAATATCATGAAGATATCTTTTTCATTCTAAAAGATAATAATAAGATTGTTGCTTTTGGACATTTGAAAAAAATAAAAATAAGCTATTTAGGCAATAAATATAATATTTTGGGAATGGCAAACTTAATTTCTATAGAAAAGAAGAAGGGTTATGGCAAACAAGTAGTTAAGGAAATGATAAAATTTGCAAATAAGAAAAATAAAACAATAGTGGGTTTTTGTCAAAACCATAATAAAAAATTTTATGAAAAATGCAATATTAAATTGAATAAACAAATTTTGGATAGATTCCTATATAAAAATTCAACAAACAAATATGAAGATTATGTTATATATTTTGAAGGCAAAGATAATTTCATAAAAAAAGTTATATCAAATAAATCAAAAATTATTTTGGAAGTTCCTTTTTGGTAAAATGTCACTAAACTACAACAAGAAAGTTATGAAAGAATTCATGAATCCCAAGAACATGGGTGAGATAAAAAACCCAGATGGAATTGGAAAAATTGGAAATCCAACCTGCTTATTACCTAATGAAAAGATTATATTAAATAATAAATTTGTTGCAATAGAAAAAGCAAATAAGGACGATTTAGTTCTTTCACATGATTCTTCTCAAAATAAAATCTTGGAGAAATTCTCTAGAGATTATAAAGGTAAGATAATAAAATTAAAAAATGCCCTTGGAGAAGTTTCTCTTACTCCAGAACATCTTATTTATGCTGTAAAAATACCTGCGGAAGATAGATATAAAAGAATTAATGGTAAAAAAGAGTTAATTCCTTCTTGGTACCATGCTGAAAATTTAAAGAAGGGAGATATAACGTTATATCCTTTTTCAAAAGGGGAAAAAGATACTAAATATTTAACAATAGACATCCCAAAGCCAAAATATGATTTTAGAAGCAAGAATCTCCCTAAAAGAATTCCTGTAAAATCTGAATTGTTAAGACTGTTTGGTTATTTTTTGTCTGAAGGCCATGTTAACGATAAGCCATCCAAAACAGATATCTCTTTTTCATTGAATATTAAAGAGAAAGATATTGTAGAAGATATACGAAATATTACTAAAACTTTATTCGGATTAGATATAAAAACTAAGGAAATACCTGATAAAAGCGGGGTTGTTGTATATATTTATAACGCTCAACTTGCGAGATGGTTTAAGAAATTATTTGATAATGGTGCTGAAAATAAGTTTTTACCAGAATTTATTATGAATTTACCAATTAAAAAACAGGAATCTTTAATTAAAAGTTTATGGAAAGGAGACGGATATGTTAATTTGAAGAGAATTGGTCCAAGAGCAGGTTATTCTACTATTTCTTATCAATTAGCACAACAAATTAAAATTTTGCTATTAAGGCAGGGCATTATTTCTTCAATTTACTTGGATAAAGAAAAAACTTCGAAAGGAGTGCATCACAAAAAATCCTATAGGGTTCATGTTGGACAAAGAGAATCGTTAATTAATTTATCTAAAATATTAGGTTTAAAATATACTCCAAAGTCATATCCTTCAATTTCTTCTTGGTTTAATAATGAGATATTATATGCTCCTATAACTAAAATAGAGAATAAAAGTTACAAGGGAAAGGTGTATAATTTAGAAGTTGAAAATACTCATTCGTTTGTTTCAGAATCATTTTGCCTTCATAATTGCGGCGATATAATGTGGGTTTATATTAAAGTTGAGAAAGACAAAAAAGGCGATGAGATTTTGAGAGACATAAAATTCAAGACATTTGGTTGCGCTGCTGCAATTGCAACCTCTTCAATGATTTCAAAACTGGCAAAAGGCAGGAATTTGAAAGATGTTGAAAAAATAAAATATAAAGACGTAGTTGAATCTTTAGGCGGACTTCCAAACATTAAAATTCATTGTTCGGCTATGGCATCACAAGCCTTGAGTAGGGCAATAGAAGATTATAAGAATAGTGTTCTTTTAAAAAAAGAACCTACGATGGTGGAAAAGAGGAATAAGAAAGAAAGTAAAAAAGGGAAAAAGAAATAAAATGGAAAATAAATATATTGTTAAGATATTGAAGAAAGACGTTGTAAGTCATGATGTAAAAAGATTTATATTTGAAAAACCGAAAGGATATAAATTTATTCCAGGACAGGCAACAGACGCCTCAATAAATACTAATAAATTTAAAAGTGAAAAAAGACCTTTTACATTTACCTCAAAAAACACTGATTTAGTTCTTGAATTTACTATGAAAATGTATGATGGCTTGACAAAGAATTTTCACGAACTTAATCCAGGAGATGAAATTATTATTCGAGAACCATTTGGAAGTATACATTACGAAGGGGAAGGAGTGTTTATCGCAGGAGGAGCGGGAATTACCCCGTTCATAGCTATTTTTAGAAATTTAAATGATAATCTAGGAAAAAATAAGCTAATCTTTTCTAATAAAACACGAAAAGATATTATTTATGAATTGGAGTTATCTGAAATTCTTGGAGCAAATGTTAAATTTTTAGTGACCGATGAAAATACAAAAGAATATATCAATGAAAAAATTGACAGGAGTTTTCTAAAAAAGGAGATAGATAATTTTAATCAATATTTTTATATTTGTGGGCCTCCTTCTTTTGTGAGTGATATTAAAAAAGATTTGATTGAACTTGGAGCAAAAAAGGAGAGGATAATCATAGAGGGATAAAAAAGCATGGAAAATAAAACAGTTGGCTGGATTATATCTGGAATTGCTATCTTAATGGTAGTTATAGTCTGGATTTTTAATGCTGCCTTAAAAAAGATAGTTGGAGATACTTGCACACATGGAGATTCCTGTTCTATGTATGATACAATAGCTATACAAACTTGGGTAAGCTTGGCTATTGTGGGGATTATTTTAATTATAGGAATTGTTATGATATTTTGGAAACCAAAAGAGAAAATCATTATCAAAACAATTAAGGAAAAGAGGAAAAAGAAAGATTATTCTGGCTTGGACAAAAAAGAAAAAGAAGTTGTTGGCTTGCTTATTAATGGAGGAAATGCAATGTTCCAGGCTGATTTAATGGAAAAACTAAATATAGGAAAAGTTGGAGTGACTAGACTTCTTGATAAATTAGAAGCAAAGCAAGTTATTGAAAGAAAAAGGAGAGGGATGAATAATATTGTTGTACTCAAAGATTAGTTAAAAATATTTAAACTTCGCCTGGCCTATAATCGTAGAATAAAATGATATTTAATATACCGATTGCAATTATCCTTGGAATTCTTACATTTACCAGTTTAGTTATAACTGCTTCCTTTGGGATTGCTATCTTTAAATTTAATAAAATGAATTTATTCAAATATCACAAACTTTTTGCATTTCTCACGGTACTTCTGGCAGTTACTCATCTTGTATTTGCTTTTCTGCTTTGGTTCAAGGGAATTAGCATCTAATTGGGCTCTTAAAAGTAAGTATGTAACTAGTTTCTCCAAACCACATATAATCTGGCATTCTTTGTAGAATCTATGAAAAAAACATGGATAGCTACACTGGCAATTTCAGTTGCATTAATATTGGTTTTATTTCTTATAATAAAGCCGTTTACAACTGGAAATGTAATAAATGAAGAACTTGATAGTTTTGCTAAATGCCTGACAAATGCAGGATTAACTATGTATGGTACAGAATGGTGTTCCCATTGTAAAAATCAAAAAGAACTATTTGGAGATTCCTTCCAATATATTAATTATATTGATTGTGACAGAAAAAGTGAAATTTGCACTTTAGAAGGAATAACCGGGTATCCCACATGGAAAATAAATAACCAAAGTTATCCTGGAGAGCAATCTTTTTCGAGATTGTCAGGATTAACAGGATGTAATTATAATGATGGATAAAGAAATCAAAAGAAAAAATATTTTTAAGGGAATAGCTTATGGATTAATCCCCCATATAGGATGTATTCTTTTTGTAGTTGGTGCTGTATTGGGTGTGACAGTACTAATGCAAGTATTTAAGCCACTTTTAATGAATAGAAATATCTTTTATTATCTTATTTTAATATCCCTTGGATTTGCAACACTCTCCTCTTTCTTTTATCTAAGAAAAAACAAATCTCTTTCCTGGAACGGCATAAAAAATAAAAAAGGATATTTAGGAATAATGTATGGTTCAACTATTGGGATAAACATTCTGCTTTTCTTCTTTATATTCCCTTTTCTAGCAAATTTAGGCAATGCGGGAATTGTTTCTGCTCTGGACGAGGGAAGCACCTCTTTTCTACAAATCACCTCTAAAATCCCTTGCCCGGGGCATGCTCCTCTAATTTCAGATGAATTAAAAACTCTCGAGGGAATAAGCTCAGTGGATTATTCTTTTCCAAATAAATTTAATATTTCCTATGATTCTTCCATAACTTCAAAGAAAAATATACTTCAATTGGAAATTTTTAAGGAATTTCCTGCGGAAGTTATTGATGAAGGGGAGATATCCAATCAATAAACAAGATGTTAATTAAATCAAAAGGGAGGTTAAAATGAAAACATGGATAATCGCTTCAATAATGCTTGGTTTGCTTGTGATTGGGGGATTTGCAGTTGTTAGTGCAATATCAAATACCAACAGCACAGACAATTTAGTAGAACCTGCAGCAAAAACCATCAGTTGTTCCAGTTGCAGTAATGGCTGTAATGCAGAAAGCAATTGTGGACGTGCAACTTGCGGGGCAGTTTCAGGAACAGGCTCTTGTGGCTGTGGAAGATAGTTAAAAAATAGGTTTTATTTTATATTACCTATAAAATTATCTTTAATGTAATCTTTTTAAATCCCATGTTTCTTCTTATATAATGGGATTTTTTGATTTTCTTAAAGGCAAGAATAAAAAGCCCGAATCTGAAGAAGAAAAAAAGGAAAAAGTAGGACTTTTTGAAATTACTCCGTGGATTGAAAAAAAGGAGAAGGAAGTTGAATACAAAAACAGGCAAATATTAATCCTACTTAATGATAAGAGGGTAGCAGTCATTGATTCTATTACTCAAAAATTAAATGTGCTGGAAAATGTGGATGTTGATTCCAAAAAAGCTGAGGATAGAATGAAATTCGTTGTAAAGGAGAATCTAAGCAATTATGTTTATTATGTCCGAGATTTTCTTAAAAAATTATTAAATTTGGAGATGGTCGGGATTGAAAAATTTATAGCAAATGTGGATGCTCTTCTTTTGGAGCTTGATAAACGTTCAAATTTAAGCTATCAAAAAACAAATATTCTTGTGGGAAAAGAAATTACAACAATAAAAGAAGAGCTTAAAGATTTTTCAAAATTTCTCATAGATGTTATAAATGAGAATAAAAGTTATCTTGATTATTCAAAAACAATCAATACCATTCGTCTTCAGTTTTATCAATTAAGAAAATCAGAGGAGAACATTTCTAGAATTGATGCGGAAATAAAAGAAATAGATCATAGAATAAGAGAAACAAAAGAAAATCAGAAAGAATTACAGGAGGGAATTGAAAAAATTAAAGGTACACCGGAGTATGAAGAAAATGCAAGAAAACAGGAAGGACTTGAACTAAATAGGAGAGGATTAGAAAAAGAAATTTCCAATTTGAAAGGACTAATTGATTTCAAATCCCTGAAAAGCGTATTTCATGTAAACGAAAAACGAATGAGAATTATTGATGCATTTAAGGAAAATTTTTCAGCAGAATTTAAAAGAGATAACGGGGAGATGCTCTTGAGCCTTCTGGAAGAAGCAAATCTTGTAAATAAAAAGACTTCTAATACAATAGAGAAAATTAGAAAACTAGAAAGAGAGATAATAAAGGAAAAAGAAAGAATGAGGGGAGATGGAATACAGGGACTACTTGAGGGAATAAGCAGAATGAATTATGAAGTTGACAATTTGGTTAATGAGAAAATTGCTGAGAAAAAAAGGCAGGAAAAACTCAGCGAAAATAATATTAAGATAATTGATTTAATAAAAAATGAACTGGAAAAGATAGAGGTTGTTCTTACTGGATAAAAAAGGATAAATTTATTTTATGGGGTTGTTGCTAAACAGGCATCTAATTCATCTTCAGTTTCCTGAAGCTCTATAACCAATGCATCATATTTATTTTGAAGCTCTTCCAAATCTGAAGTTAAAGTATTGCTCTCTGCAATCAATTGTGTTCTTTGTTTATTAAGATTCGTTGTAGTCTGGTTAAGGGCGTTTAGCTCTACAATTAAATTGTTCCTTTCTATAGTCAATTGATCTCTTTCTTGAGTCAAGAACAAAATGTTTTCATTTAGAGCTGATTGTGTTGCTTCTGCATCTGATTTAGTTTTAAACAGAGTATACATGTCATATCCAAGGACTAATGCCAAGACGACTATTACTGAGACGAGGATTATTACAAGAAGTTTGCTTTTTTTACCATGTAATTCATTAATTTTTTTAGTAAATTTTTTATTCACTTTTCAATCTCTCCTCTTTTTATATTATTAAATTGAATTTTTAAGTATATAAATTTTTTGAACGACAATCGGATGAAAAAAATAGAAAAAATAAACATTTAAATAATTAATTTGAATAATAAAAATATGGAAAAGAGCTGGAAAATAGTATTAATACTTTTTGCCTTAATTGTGGCGTTTGCAATTCTCCTTTTTCTTCTTGTAAAATTTGATGTTATTAAAAATAAATCTGGAGACCAAACATGCATATCTCAGGATATCTGTTATTTCAGCTCAACGAATATCCCTTGTAATTTCAATTATGATTGTGATTCCAAACAACTGCTCTCTTTACATGCTTCCTGTGATTTATCCACAGGCAAATGTGTGGAGTTTACTGACAGGAGAATAACCAGCAAAGAAGAATGTTTAGAAAAAGAAGGAAAATGGGGTTCTGAGGGAAATTGTGAATAAGATGAAAAATAAGAAATCCAAGGCATTAGATAATTTTATAGCATTTGGGAGCAGAAAAAGGGTGTTTTGGTCAATAACAACTGCCACAATAGTTTTTACAATAATTGGAATTCTCGCAGCTATTATTGATAAATCTGGAACAAAGGATTATCTGATAAAACTCCTAATTATGCTATTTCTCCTTGAAATGATTTACATCGGAATTTACTTGGATAAAAAGGGGAGAAAAAAGAAGGAAAACGAGATTAAAAATAAATTAAAGAAATCTTTTAAACTCAAATAAATTTGAGAAAATTACCCAATTAAAGAAATTAAATAACCAAGTGTAATTATACCAAATACAATAAGCCCTAAGGTAATTCCAAATAATGCAGACCTTCTTCCTCTTAATCTTCTGTTTTTCTTTATTTTATTCAGTCCGATAAAACCGAATACAATTGCTAAAATCAAGTCAATGTACCAAAAGATAATTTTTAAAAAATCATAAGGTGAAGGGGGAAGTAAAAAAAGTATCCAAACTGCACCAAGAATAGACAAGATAAAAGACGCAATAGCCATTCCGGAATAATGCTGTTTTATTCTGGTTTTCTTTTTAACCATAATAATCCCAAGATAATTGATTTTATAAGGGTTTTGGAATATGCCTTAAAATAATTTCTTACATACTTATATATACATGAATTCATTGAAATATTTATGGCAAATAGAAAAAGATTGAAAAAACATAAACAAAGTGGAATGAATAGGCGTGCAATTTCAGGTAAAAAACCAATGTCTGCCGAAACTAAAGAAGCTCGAAAGAAAAATAGTGAAATTGACAGAGCCAGAACAAAAGCAACCTTGACTAAATAATATCCCGAATAAAATTAAATAGAGATTCTTACAAATAGTTTTATATACTTCTCTTAATTAGTTTATTTATGGCAAGCACACCCCCTGGAGCTCAAAAAATGAAGGTAGATTACACTATTGACAGAAAGATATATGATGATTTTGCAAAAAACTGCAGTAGAAAGGGTTTTGCTCCCCAGGTAATAGTTGAAAGATTGATGAAAAAATTCAATGAAACAGGACAGATTTAACATTTCTTCTTGAATACGAGTATATATAAAGTGTAGGTAACAGTATTTTTGATGGAGAAACTTCAATCTCAATTGCAAAAAACCCAGTTACAGAGCTTACAAAGAGCTTGTTTTAAAACAAAAGAATGGTCCAAAACATCTGGTATTTGCAGAGGATGCAAGCTGAAAGTGGATTGTGGTAAGGCTAATGCAAGAAAAGAGTAAGAAAGCCCCCTTAAATGCATCCTGAAAGAATATTTAAAGTAACAAGAATATATCGTATAATCATAATATTACCAAATAAAAAGAGTATTCATGGAGGGGTTTTGGTAGAAATCTTAATTTTATAATTTTTCTACTTTCAAAGTTACCCCATCAGCCTTTCTTTTTCCAAAAATTGTTTTTTCAAAGACATATGGAAGCACTTCAACTTGTTTTATTTTTAATCTGTCTTCACTGTTTAATCCAGAAACATAATTATCCAATGACTGATGTTGCATACTTTTCATAACCTGCATGTGATTACTTTGTATTCTAACTAGATTTTCATGGTGATCCATTTTTATCTTTTCTCTTAATGCTTTCAAATACCCAGCAGAATCTTGCTTTGCAAGTGCTGTTTCAGGGGTTTCAATTATAACGGGAGTAAGATAATTACTTTCAAATGTGCTAAATTCTTCTGCTAATCTTGGTAAATTTCTTGAAAAGTATGTCATTCTATTTTAATTCTTCCGAAAGCCTTTTCTTCCAGAGATTTTAATTTTGCATAATGTTCTAATTCTTTATACCTGTTATCCAGATGGCGTTCTTCTTCATCTTCAAGTTGTGCTTTAAAATCATGATTTTCTTTGTACTTGACTCTTAATCCAACCGCAAGACAACCCCCCCCTACAATTAGTCCAATAGGTCCGCCGACAATCAATCCAACAAGTCCGATTGAGCCAAAAGTCGCTCTTGCCCATTGGTATTTTTCAGTGCCTTTTATCATGTATTTTCATATATCTTGAACTTTATAATTATTTCTCTTCCTCGTCACCCCTTCTGGCACTCTATATTCCTCCCATCTCACTTTTCTCTTTTCTATAACATCCTTGAGATTCTTTTCCTGTGGCGAGAGTTTGGAATTTCCGCTCTTTACCTCGACAAAAACAACTTCGTCTATTGTTTTTTCATCCATTCCCCTGAATACCAAAAAGTCAATGGGTTTTCCAAGAAACCTGCATTCTGTTGGTAGAAACTTAAAATCCGGAAGATAAGGAGCAAGTTGCTCTGAGAATTGCCCCCCTATCACAGCTCTTGACTTCATTATTGCCTCTTTTCTCTGGTCGGGCATCTGTTTCTCCCAATAACTATCTCTCTGAAATATTCCGTTTTTCTTTCCAATTGTATATGCAATTATAATTCCTATTAATAAAATCAAAAGAAAAATTATTATTGTAAAATCCATGTTGCCTCTTTTTATCTCCTTTATATTATATAAGCACCTTTAACTTTGCATTCGCTGTTTTATTTAAAATTTTATGATGTTGTCTCTGCCTTTGTTTTTCTGTAGCTATCAGGATAATTACAAAAAGAATTAATCCAAAGAGAAGCAATGCAATATAAGTCAAACCACCAATTTCTATTCCTAAATAAGACACTGTCATAAGAATAAATAAATGTGAAGGTTTTTATGAATTATTGTGGTTAAATTCAATTAAAATTTAGTTTGAAGAAGGATATTTAAACAGATCCCCTTTGTATTGAGCATGGCAAAACTGAAATGGCTAACCTTGGGGGTATTATTTTCTCTGCTTGCTTTTGGTTTAATTTATTTCTTTATATATTCAAAGATTATTTCCGGGCTTGGGGGAACAAACACTCTTGCTTTATTTTTCTCGAATATCTGGAATGTGATTCTCTTTTCACTAGTCGTGGGATTTTTGCTTGGAATTATAACAAGTATTAGAACTAGAAAGAAAGGCATTTAAAATTAAAGGGGAATCTTTTTAAATAATGCAATCTATATTTAATTATGGGGCATTACACAGCCTATCTAACCCCTCAGTTGGATTCAACTGGAAAAACTGGAATAGTAATAACAAATTCCAAGTTAGAAAATTCTTTATACTGTATAAGTGGGTCCAAACCTGGTTTTTTTGATATTTTTTCTCTAAAAGAAATTCCAAAAACTGAAAGAGGTTTCTACAATCTAATCCGAGATACCTTTGAAAAAAGAATAATAATTTTGGATAATGATATAGAAAACTTTTGCAAAAAGTACAAATTCGTACTTGAAGACTTAAGAACTTAAAAATAAATTAAAAAAATAAATTATCTTCTTCTTTTTCTTGCTGTTTTGATCTGAATGTGTTCGCTTTTTCTTGGGCTCATCATATCAGAGAAAATATAGATGTAAAGAATTTCTAAAATACCAATTGTATTCACAAGCGCAAATACAATAAACCAAACTAGGTGTTTTCTTCTGGCAGATTTCCAAAAAGCTAAGAGCTTCCAAACAAAGGACCAAATAAAAATCACAACCAAAAGCCAAATAGAAATTCCCAATGAAGTAGCAATTTCCTGTAAATATGTCATTTCTTTCCTCCTTTATTTTAATAATCTTTTTAAGTTTAAAAATGTTAGTTTAGATATAAATTTTATTTTTCCCTCTGAGAAATTGTATCTTCCTGTCACTTTTATTAAATAGTTGTAAATGTTTAAATAGCTTACTTTTTTCTGAATAATTCACACTACAACCTGTGGTAATAATAGAGGGTATAGCATACAAGATATTGTATGCTATTAAAAGGGGTAGAAAAGAGATTAAAAATATGGTTCTTAAAAAAAGAGCCTAATGGTAGAATAAAAAAAAGAAAAAATGAACTGCCCATACTGTGCATACACAAAATCCAAAGTAACTGACAAAAGAAGCTCTCCCGATGGGATAAGAAGAAGGAGAGAGTGCCTGAAATGCAAAAAGAGATTTACAACTTATGAACGAGTGGAAAAAGGAGATTTGTATGTGATAAAAAAAGACGGAAGAAGAGAGAAGTTTGAAATAAAAAAACTTGAGTACGGAATTGAAAAGGCTTTTGAAAAATTGCCTACTCCTCAAGAAAAAATAAAAAAAATGATAAACGAAATTGAAGAACAAATAAGAAGGACCGGGAAAAAAGAGATTAAAACTTCAGTTATTGGGGAACTTGTTATGAAGAAACTCAAGAAAATGGATAATATTGCTTATATAAGATTTGCATCGGTATATAGGCAATTCCAGGATATAAATGAATTTAAACAGGAGATTAAAGGATTATAATAAGAGGTTAAAATGATTGCAAAAATAAAAAAAAGAGATGGAAAGGTAGTTGATTTTAATCCAGAAAAAATAAAATACGCTGCTGAAAAGGCATTTTTAGCTTCTGAAATGAACGATCAAGAGATAGGGACGGCTGCACAAAGAGTAACAGATAAAGTGGTTACAAAATTAGACATGATGTTTAATGGGGTTTCTTATCCTACTGTTGAACAGACACAGGATTTGGTTGAAAATGCAATGATGGAATTAGGACATCATGATGCAGCAAAAAAATATATTATTTACAGAGAATTACATAAACAAAAAAGAGAAATGGATTCATCAAAACAAGCTATATTTGATTTTTCAAGAAGACTTGTTAATGGGTATATGGGTGGGGATGACTGGAGAAGCAAGGAAAATGCAAATTCAGGAAGCATAACCTTTCAAGGAGCAAATGCGAGACTTGCCGGAGAAGTGTGGAATAATTTTGCATTAAATGAAATGTATGGAAAAGAAAATCCAGAAATAAAATCTCTTCACGAGTCTGGTGCAATGCACATTCATGATTTAGATTTCCCTGTTATTGCTTATTGCTGTGGGCATTCACTTGAACAATTAATAAGAAGAGGTTTTGGTTCTGTTGCTGAAAGAGTTCAAAGCTCTCCTGCGAAGCATTTGGAAACAATTGTAGCTCATATAGTAAACTATATTGGAACAATGCAGGGAGAATTCGCTGGTGCTCAAGCTTTTTCCTCTGTGGATACTTTTTTAGCACCATTTGTAAGAGCAGATAATCTTACTCAGGAAAGGGTGAATCAACACATGCAACAGCTTATTTTTGGATTAAATGTGCCTTCGAGATGGGGATGGCAAGCTCCTTTCTCTAATCTGACTTTTGATTTGTCTGTTCCAGAAGACTTGAAAAACAAGCCGGCACTTGTTGCAGGAAGAGAATTGGAAAGCACTTATGGAGATTATCAAAAAGAGATGGATATGATTAATAAAGGATTTTTGAAGACCATGATGAAAGGGGATAAAGCAGAAAGAATTTTTACATTTCCTATTCCAACTTACAATCTGACAAAAAATTTTAACTGGGATTCTGAAGTTTCAAATTTATTATTTGATGTTACTGGAAAATATGGAATTCCTTATTTCCAAAATTATTTGGGCTCGGATTTGGACCCTGGAGCAATAAGAGCAATGTGTTGCAGATTGAATCTAGACCAGAATGAATTAATGAGGCGTCCTGGAAATATGTGGGGACCAGGAGACTCAACAGGAAGTATTGGGGTTGTTACATTAAACATGAATAGAATTGGATATGAAGCAGAAGGGGACGAACAGAAATTTTTTGACATTTTGGGACATAGGATGGATATTGCATCACAATCTTTGGAAATCAAGAGAAAAACAATAGAAGATTTTATGGAAGCAGGGGCTGTCCCTTATACAAAATCTTATCTTGGACATTTTAACAATCATTTTTCAACAATCGGACTCTGCGGGATGAATGAAGCGTGCCAGAATTTTCTTGGAAAAGATATTTCAACAGAAGAAGGAAAAAACTTCGCGGTAAAAACCCTGAATTTTATGAGAGGAAAAATAAAAGGATATCAAAATGAATCTGGGAGTTTATACAATCTTGAAGCAACCCCTGCTGAATCAACTTCCTATAAATTTGCAAAAAGAGACAAGGAAACTTATCCAAATATTTTTGTCTCTGGAAACGGAACTCCTTTTTTAACTAATTCCACTCAGTTGCCTGTTGACTTGAAAACAGATTTATATACTGCATTGAAACACCAGGAAGAACTTCAAACAATGTATAATGGTGGAACAATCTTTCACACTTTTGTAGGAGAAAAAATGGATGGAGAATCTGCAAAAAATCTAGTAAGAAAAATAGCAGAATCAACAAGACTTCCTTATTTCAGCATAACTCCGGTTTTCAGCATTTGTCCTGAACATAAATATCTTGCAGGAAAACATGAAATTTGCACAACCCCGGGGTGTGAAGAAACACCTGAAATTTATGATAGAATTGTTGGTTATCTAAGACCTGTAAATGCGTGGAATCCTGGAAAGAAAGAAGAATTCAAATATCGAAAAAGAATAAATGAAAAAAGAAATTACGTGAAAGTCTAAAAATGGAATACGCTTTATTTAGCTATCCAAATTGTCAGAAATGCGGAGAGGTTAAAGGATATTTAGAGAAAAAAGAAATTAAATATAAGGAGATAAATGCGGGAATAGGTGAAGGAAGGATGAAATTTAGGGAATTTTATTCTCAGAATAAGGATAGAATCCAAAGAGAAAATGATGGAACTATCTTACTGCCAATTCTTTTAAGAGAAGGGGAAATTATCCAGGGATTGGAAAAGATAATCTCTTCTTTAAATTAAACAAATTCTTAAAAACCCCCATTTTAATTGATTATCATGAAAATAGCTGCTTGGCAAAAAGAATCTTTCATAGACTATGAAGGAAAAATTTCTACATTAGTTTTTACTCCAAAATGCAATCTTAATTGCGGTTATTGTCATAATCCTGAATTGAAAAATTACAATGGCGAATTAATTAATGAAAAGGAAATTTTTGATTATTTAATTTCAAAAAAAAAGTGGATTGATGCAGTTGTGATATCTGGAGGGGAACCAACAAAACAGCAAGGATTGAAAAAATTCGCAAAAAAAGCAAAAAAAATGGGTCTTTTGGTTAAACTTGATACAAATGGTACAAATTATAGTTTCTTACAGGAATTAAGAGATGAAAAATTAATTGATTACATCGCTATGGATGTAAAGGGACCAATAGAACTTTATCCCTCAATAGCTGGAAAGAAATTTATTAATCTAAGAGATATTATTGCAAAAGGTATTCTTGTTTCTTCTCAATTCCCTGATTATGAATTTAGAACAACTATTTGTCCAATAAATGATGAAAAAGGGAAAATGAGGTGGATGACTCCAAAAGAAATTGGAAGAACAGCTGAATTAATTTCTGATTGGGCTTCAACAGAAAATGGAATTAAATATTTTCTTCAGGCATTTAAGGCGGTTGATAAAGAGGAAGCAGATAAAAGATTTACTAAAGAAGGACTCTCAAAAGAATTTTATGAAACGCCCATAGATCATCTTAAGGAATGCCTAATTGAAGCGCAAAAGCATCTTCCAAATGCTAAGATTAGAGCATAATAATTCTTAAAAAGAGAATGTAATTTTGACTAGGGTGTCAAATAAAGAAGAGATTTCCAAAATACCAGATTTTGATGATAGAATTATGTCTATAGGTTATATTTTAGCTGAAGGAAGCAAAGATGAAAGAACCCATATATTTGCAATAGTTATTGGTCCGGATAATGAAATCAGAACAACAGGATATAATAGTTTTCCTAGAAGATTAAATGATAATATTCCAGAAAGACAGGAAAAACCCGAGAAGAATTATTGGTTTGAGCATGGAGAAAGAAACTCCATGGATAATGCTACATTAACAGGAACTTCTTTGAAAGGATGCAGAATATATACAAATGGAATTCCATGTACTAATTGTGCAAGGGGAATTGTTCAAGCTGGAATTTTAGAAGTAATTGTTGATGAAGAATGGAATAAAACAAATTATGGAGAGGACCTTGAAGAATCAAAAAGAACTCTTCAAATGTTTGAAGAAACAGGGGTTAAAATAAGATACTGGAGAGGAAAACTTATTAGAACTAAGAAATTTAGAAGAGGGGAAGTCATAGAGCTATCTGAATAAAATGATACTCTCAGCATTAAAAGTTTTGGAATTGAATGAAAAATATAATTTAATTGAAGGACTCAGCGAGAGAGAATTAGAAAATCCTGAAGGAACTATTCTTGATTTGAGAGTTGGACAAATTCATAATATAATTGGAGAGAGTCTTTTGGGAGTTAAAGAAAGATATTCTTCTAAAACTGAAATTATTGGAGATGTAAACAAAGATGGAAATAAGAGATTTACAATAAGACCTGGAGAATATTATTTGGTTACGACAATGGAAATAATTCATTCTCCACCTGAAAAAGTAAAATATGATGAATCTCTTCCAGAAGGATATATTATTCCAAAAATATTTCCAAGAACCTCCTTACAAAGAGGAGGAATAAGTTTACATTGTAGTAATACCAATCCTGGATATAAAGGACAATTAACATTTGGAATAAAGAATTTAGGAAATCAAGATTTTATATTTGAATTAGGGGCAAGAATGTTCAGTATAGAATATGTTGGTGTTATTGGGGATATAAAGAGAGCGTATTCTGGGCAGCATCAGGGTGGAAGGGTGACAAGTGGTGGAAAAGTTGAGGTTCAGAATTGAGATGATTCAAAAGAAAAATAATTATTGTTTATGTTCTATCTTATCAGATATTTTTCTTGATTATAATATTAAAATATCTCAGGACGAAATTGCCAAAAATTTAACTCCAACGCCTAAAGGATTTAATGCTGATGACAATAAAATAAAAAATTTTATGAGAGAAAAAGGTTTTGAATATAATTTTTATTGGTGGAATCAAACCCCTTTTAATGAACCAGATTCATTATTAGTTGAAATAGCAGAGAATCAAGGATTTGTGGGAATAGAAGAACATGCTTACAGAGTTTTAGAATTTGAAGACCCAATGATAACAATTATAGACCCTGTGGGTGAATCACCAAGAGAAATAAATTATTATTCTGTTATGGATAGTTTAAGAAAAGTTGATGGTGGTTTTGGATTAATAAAACATATACATTAGAGTTTGATTATGTTTATAAAACGGATTTAGTTTTAAAAAAGATGACAATAAAAGTGTTGATGGATCCCGAACAGAGGCAGAAGTATATTGATATGCTTTTGGAATTAGATGGTTTATCTCACATAAAAGAAGATATTAATGCGGCATACTGTCCAATTTCATTAACTTCAACACCTGATGAACTTAAGGAAGGAATCAAATCACGTCAAAAAATATTAATGGAGGATGTTCTCAAAGTTGCTGGAATAACTGCTTATGATCCTGGTTCAGCACCATTTTCCCCGGATAAAAATTTGACTTCGCAACCAAATGAAATTTATGTTGCTGATTCAGGTAAAATTGTAGGAGCACGTTTTTTTGTTGGTCATAATATATTGCCTTCAACAGGTCAAGGAATTGAAGCAGAAAAAGCTAAAATTTTAAATAGAATATCAGTTATGTTAATGGATAAAAATATAAGAGTTTCTAGAATGCAACCACATAGAGCAATATATTTACAGTATGATAATTTTAAAGAAGAATCAGGGAAGTTTATCCCTTTATTTGAGATGCTTCAAGAATATGAACCTGGAATGGGGTTTAATAGTCAATTGCCTGTATTGCTTGGATTTGAAAAAAGGAGCAGCAGAATCGTTGATTTAGAAGAAGAGATTTACAAAGAGTTTCCATCTTTGCAATATAGATATGAAGGTCATATTCCTATTATTAAATTAAGATCAGAAAATCCAGAATTATTTTACGAAAATAAACAGACGAATTAATTGATATTTTATAACATAATTATATTTATAAAACGGATTTAGTTTGAATTTATAAGGAAAATGGTGCAACAATATTTAGATCATTGTAAAGCAATTATTACTCACAAACGTTCTAATTTTAAGGGGGGAAGTAAAGAATCTGGATTAATTTCTTTGTTTGGTTATCAAAATGAATATGATTTGAGAGAAGGATTTCCCCTTTTAACAACTAAAGATATGAAGATAGACTCAATTGTCCACGAATTAATATGGTTCTTGCAGGGTGGAACAAATATAAAATATTTAGAGGACAATAAATGTTCAATTTGGAGAGCAGATACATTTCAACATAATCTCCCCGATATGATAAAGGAAGGTATATTCCCAGAAGGTATGAAAAAATATTCTCCTGATTGGGATAAAGCTATGAAAGAATTTGGACAGAGAATAAGAGAAGATGAAGATTTTGCAGAGAGATGGGGTGAAGCTGGACCAATTTATGGAAGACAATGGAGAAAATGGGGATATCATGATAAAGAAACTGGAGAACAAAAGCAATTGGACCAATTAGGAAGAGTATTAAATAATATGAGAAAAAATCCAATTGGAAAAAAACATTTAGTTAGTGCTTGGAATCCTGTTGATGTTCCAGAGATGTCTTTACCTCCATGCCATGTAATGTATCAGATGACAGCAAACGAACAAGGAGAATTAGAATTGCAATTGTATCAGAGAAGCTGTGACCAATTCTTGGGAGTACCGTTTAATATTGCAAGTTATGCTATGTTAACTCAGATAATTGCTCAAGAATTAAATTTAACACCTAAAACATTTATACATACCTTTGGAGATTCTCATTTCTATACTGGTCCAGAAGCAAGAGCTCAATGGTATAAAGAAAATATTGGAGAATTACAAACCAAATTAAAATATGTGTCACATAAAGAAGATTATTTACCTATTTTAGAATGGGTTAAAAGAAGTGCCCCCGAAAATGGTCTTGATGAAAAGTACGATCATGTTACTGCAGTACTTGAGCAATTATCAAGAGAACCAAAAGCTCTTCCTAAGTTAGAAATTGTTAAGAAACCATTTGATCAACTTAAGTTTGAGGATTTTAAAATTAGCGAGTATAATCCTCATCCTGCAATAAATAGGAAGATGTCTGTTTAATTTTCATTAATTTTTGAAACAATTAAAACCAACAATTTTAAAAACACATTATTTCTATATGAAACATGGTTACAGAATTAACAAACGGTAAATTTACAGAATTCATAAAAGAAGGAACAGTTTTAATTGACTTTTATGCTGACTGGTGTATGCCATGTGTGATGATGGGACCGATAGTCGATGAAATTTCTGAGAAATTTGGAAAGAAGATGAAATTTGGAAAAGTTAATGTTGAAGACGGACATGAAATTGCCCAGAAATTCAATGTTTCTTCGATTCCAAATTTTGTTTTATTTAAAGATGGAAAAGTTATAGCTAATTTTGTTGGCGCTATGAGCGAAGAAGATTTCAGTGAGAAATTGAAAAAATTCTTATAAAATTAGAACATTAGTATAATAATTCTTATAAATAAAGAAATGTTTTCAAATTTATGTATTTTGATGATGATTCTGTTCATGAAGAAAAAAGAAAATATTTTATAACATATAGAAATAAATTAAATGATTCTATGGGAGTAGTTACCAAAGAGGCATTAAGTAAATCTGAAGTGGAAGAATATTTTAATGAAAAATCTTCTGATTATGAAATAGTTAAAACCCGAGATTTATATGAATGGACGGAAGAGATTGGGAAGGAACTTGCTAGTGATTTGATAAAGCACATTAAAACTATTGAAAGCTTGTTTGAGGTAAAACCAACGATTAACATCAATAAGACTCGTGAAATAGATTATAATTCCAAATCTTTTCTTGGGGGACTAAAGAAGGTAAGGAAGGAAGTAGAAAAATCGAATGAACTTTCTAAACCAGATTCTGATAAAATGAATTCTTCATTTAATATTTAATTTATTTAAAAACTTCTTTGAAAACTTCGTTCATGTATTTTATTGTCCAATTTCTTAAGAAGTAGGTCGTTTAGTTTCATTTTTGAACTTCTATTTCTATCTTTTTCAAATTTGGATATTTCTCTTCAATGAAAGATAAATAATCATTTTTTTTATCTCCTCCTACCCTTAACAATTTTGATCCTGTTTTCATTGATTTTAAGAGATAATCTACTATGAGAGGACACCCTTTTCTATATTCCATCTTAAAGAAAGTAATTGTATCTTCAACATCATACATAGAGACCTTTCCATGTTCATGTTTATCTTCAGATATTAATTTATCTGAAAATTCTTTAATGGAATTATATATATCTATTTCAATTCTTGAAAGTTTTTTGTTTGTCATTATTTTTTTAATCATTATTGATATATATAGATTATTATAGTGTATTGGTTAATTTTATAAAGTAATTGTATCTTTTTTTATATGGCTCCGTAGCTCATGGGGTTCTTTTAGAAAAAGAACCTACAATGGTAGAAAAGTAACATGAACCTATGAAGTTAGATACAATATGGCTCCGTAGCTCAGTCTGGTTAGAGCACTGGACTTTTAATCCAGGTGTCGAGGGTTCGAATCCCTTCGGGGCCATTTTCTTTATTTATAATTTTTATCAAGTAAAAATACTTCAAAAGAAATCTATTTAAATTCAATTTTATTAATTAATCGATGAATCTGGTGAATAAAAAAAAGGGATTATCAACGATTGTTGCAACGCTAATAATAATTCTGCTGGTTTTGGTTTCAACAGGAATTATC
>Ga0172379_10001144_pt1 | contig 56218 bp, 42 predicted proteins | sample GrowelOW334metaG_FD_119756 | JGI IMG/M metagenome (GOLD analysis project Ga0172379, IMG submission 119756) | Groundwater microbial communities from an aquifer near a municipal landfill in Southern Ontario, Canada - Groundwater well OW334 metaG | ecosystem: Environmental > Aquatic > Deep... | reverse complement strand
TTTTAAATTTTCAATTTTAAATTTCAAATGAATGATTTAATGAATTAATTTTAAATTAAATCATTAAAAATTTAAACATTGATTTAAAATTTATAATTTAACATTTAAAATTTACTGATGGCTTCCATGCACCCTCTTATTCTTCTCCACTTCAATTATGATAGGCGTGCCTTGGAAGCCGTAAAGCTCTCGCAGGCGGTTCATCATAAAGCGGATATAAGAGAAGTGCAGGTCTTCTTTCGAGCCGATGCGGACGGAGAAGCGGGGCGGGCGGATGGCGATTTGTTTGAAATCAAAGAGACGGGGATATTTGACGCCCCGGCCTTTTGAGGGGCGATGAACCTTGACCGCCCACTTCAAAAAATTGTCCGCCTCTTTGTCGGTCAAGCTTCGGCGGCGCTCTTCGTTGATGGTGAGCGCCAAATCAAGGATATTTTTCACTTTAGCGCCGGTCAGTGCGGAGGTGAACTGGATCGGCGCCCAGGCGATGAAGGGAAGTTTACCATAGATGAGAGCGGTAAAATATTTAGTATCTTTTTCTTTGATCAGATCCCATTTATTGGCCACAATCAACAGTCCCTTGCCGGCGGAAACTATCTCCTCGGCGATGTGGGAATCCTGATGCGTCAGCGGGACACTGGCGTCCAGCACCATTACCGCTACATCCACCTCGCGCAAACGAGCCAGTGTTTTGGCAATGCCGAACTTGATCAATTTGTCGGAAATTTTTTCTTTAAAAGCTTTTTGCTGGCCGGCGCGACTGATGCCGGCAGTATCCACCAGCCGGAAGGTTTTGCCTTGATATGACAAGAGCGTATCCTGAGGTTCGCGCGTGGTGTGGGGTACCGGGGAGACGATTACCCGCTCCTCGCCCAGAATACTGTTCAACAAGCTTGATTTGCCGACATTAGGTTTGCCGACGATCAAGATTCTTATCTCTTCCTTTTTTTCGTCTGCCGCTTCACCCGGTTTTATTTTTTTCGGCAATTTATCCAAGACAATATCCAGCATATCGCCGGTGCCCGCACCGCTCGATGCCGAAATCAGCAATGGTTCGCCGAGTCCGAGCCGAGAAAATTCGCTAGCGCGCGCGGCTTGAGCGCGGCTGTCGACTTTATTGGCTATTAGCAGCACTTTGTTCATTTTTTCCGGCAAGATTTTACGCAAGGCGCCGACCATCAGCCGGTCTTCGCTCGTAATTCCGCTCTTGTTATCAACCAGGAATAAGATCAGGTCGGCCTGGTTCAACAATAGGCGCGCCTGATCCTCAACCTTCTGCTGTATTTCTTTGCCGCTCGCAGCGCGCAAGCTGACTTTTTTTGCCTGTTCCCTGAAGTGCTTCAAATCAATGATGCCGCCAGTATCGCACAGCTCAAAAGTCGCTGCCCGCCAGTTGACTGTCGCGCGGTTAGCGTCCCGGGTAGTACCTGATACGTCCGAGGTCAGAGCCTGGCGCGATTCAGTAAGACAATTGAACAGGGTGGATTTACCGACGTTGGTGCGGCCGAAGATCACTACTAAGGGAAGTTTGTTTTTGGCTGTAGAAGTCATTAATTTTAAAAGTAATAATGAAAAAGGAAAAAATACATTTAAAAAGTAAAAAGTAGTAGTTTTTATTTTTACCTTTTCGTTTATACTTTTTATTTTTTTAGTTTTCAATTTTATCTGCTGGCCTCCTCCCCCAAGATCAAAACAAAATCAAGCTGCTTTGTCTTGTCGCGGGTGCTTGAGGCGCGCCCGATATCAGCTTTTAGCCAGTCGGGCAGGCCATATGCTATGTTGGCGCCGGTTTTTTCTTTCAAGAGAGCGAGCGATTCCGGTTTGCCGCCGCTGGTCAGATCATAGATTACCGATTTTTGGAAATTGCGCTGGCTGGAATTACCGGTATAAAGTACGGTAAAGCCGTATTTTTCCAGATCCAGGGCGGCTTTGTTAGCCAGGCCATTGATCCAGGTGCCGTTTCGCACTTCGATTGCCGCCTCTTCTTTGGTGATTTTTTGTTTGGTCTCCAGCGGGGCGGAATTGAAAATATTTTTGACCATATATTCGATCTGTGAAAAATCGCCGCTCGCGGGTGTCAACAGGTAGGCGCCGTCTTCGCCGGTAACATCAACCAAGAGACCCCCGGGACCATTATCCAACCCCTTGTTGATAATCTGGTTTGATTTGACGTCCTTGAATAAGCTCCACAGCTTTGCCATTTCCATGACAGAGAGATTGGTAGCAAGATGGTCGCGGTATGCCTCGACCATACTGGCGATCAACTTCGGTTTAAAAAGCACATTCAGCGATAGCAACTGATTTTTGACCGCCTCCAGGATTTTTTGCTGCCTCTTCGAGCGGGCAAAGTCCGAACCTTCTACGCCGACGCCGTGCCTGGAGCGGGCGAATTTCAGGGCGAGCGCGCCATCCATCTGTTGCCAGCCCGCATCCACGTGCAGATGTTCCCAGCGCGAGTAGTAATCAGGATTATCTTCGCGCCCCAAAATCGGATAACTGTAGTCGTCAAGAATATTGTCTACAAAAACCCGCAGGCCGCCGAGTTCATCGATGATTTTTATGAAGCCGGTGAAATCGACGGTCAAATAATAGTCGATCGGCATGTTCAGCAGATGACCGACTGTCTGGTTTACCGCCAGACCGCCGGAACCGGGATTGTCTTTTTCGGCGAAAGCATTGATGCTGTTGATCTTGCGCCAGCCCATGCCTTCGACCGGTACCGACAGATCCCGAGGAATCGAGACGAAAGCCGCTTCTTTGGTGGATGGCTTGAGGCTCAAGAGCATGATAGTGTCGGTCAATAGGCCGCCGTCATGGTTTTTGCCGCCGATGCCGAGAAGCAGGATGTTGATGCGGTCGCGATCCTCGCCTTTGAGTTTTTCGCCTGAGCTCTGCGCCAACTGCCTCAACTGACCCACTAAAGAAAAATTTGAAAACCAGGACCAGGAGCCGGCGGTCTTGTCGGCAGAGTTGTTGGCCGGCGCGGTTGTTTTCGCCGGCCAACCGGCGGAAACGGCAAGGCCCCCGACCGCCATCAAGATAATGAGAGCAAGGATTTTTAAAGCCCGTTTGAGGCGCGAAAAATTATTCGGCCTGGCAGGTGCGGCCGCCTCCGAATATATGATATCATCGAGTTTCTCATTTGAACCTTTGACTATCGGCATACTTTCAGCATAACACGAGCAGTGCTAAAAATGATAGGACTTACGCGTTTGAGCCAAGTTCGACCTGCCTGCCGGCAGGCAGGGGCAAAACTGAGGATTTGGCCGAAGCCGTAGTAATCTACGGTAAGGCCGAACCGGAGGTTTAGAGCCTGTCAAATAAGTTCATTTCTACTGCGGCTTTCAAATTTCGGCATAATTTTTTCTAAATTTTCTCGCCTATATACCCATATAAGCTTAAAAATTTATAAAAAATTCTGCTCAAAATTTTAACGCCTCATCACGAAAGCAACTTATTTGACAGGCTCTGAACGAAGAAATTGGCCACAGCCGCATTCAAGATCGGGCTTAGCCCGATCGCGAAGCGGCAAGCGCGTAAGTCCTGTGTAAATAAAAAATAGGGCAGCCAATGTCCTTTTGCTATCATATATCTATTCTTCAGATATTTCAAGCTCAAGTTAAGGCTTGATTAATTTTTAATAAGTTGTTATAGTTAAATCTAGTTAAGTTAAGATAAATATAGGCTTTTATCGCCGAGTATGGGCATTTAAGCCTTTTAGGTGTTTGGCAAATTTTTATCGATATTTGCCGGATAATAAAGGGGAATAACATGATTCGCAATTTTTTCTTATATATTTTCGAGCTGATCAAGATGGTTGTCATAGCGCTGGTAATCATCATCCCGATCAGATATTTTTTGATTCAGCCGTTCTATGTCAAAGGCGCGTCGATGGAGCCGAGTTTTTATGACAGCGAGTATCTGATTATCAATGAAATAAGTTACCGTTTCGAGCCGCCTAAGCGCGGTGATATCGTGGTCTTCCGTTATCCCAAAGATCCGCAGGAGTATTTTATCAAGCGGGTGATTGGTCTGCCGGGAGAAAAGGTTCAGCTTAAGAATGGAGAAGTCTATATCTATAATCAAGGGAAGCCGGACGGCGTCGCGTTGCCCGAGCCTTATCTGGCCGAGGGAGTCAAAACTTACAGTTTGAGCGAAGATATTATCACGCTCCAAAAAGATGAATATTTTGTTTTGGGCGACAACCGTAACTCATCCAAGGATTCGCGCAGCTTCGGACCGGTCAATAAAAGTTTTCTCATCGGTAAAGTCATGCTTCGCGGCTGGCCGTTCAACCGGGTCAATCTGTTCAGCAACCAGGAATATAGTTTTAACTAAAAAAAGAAGTATGCCAAAGAAATTTTTTAACAGAAAAGCGGCTCCGACCCCGGAACCGGAATACCAATCGAGCGGTAAGAAAATGAAAACTTTCTCCCGCCTGCGCGGGATGAAGGATGTTTTGTTCGACGAATACCGTTATTGGGATCTCGTTTTCAAGAAAGCGACAGACTTGGCCAGGGCATATGGTTTCAAGCGGATCGAAACGCCGGTGTTGGAAAAGCAAGAACTTTACGAACGCTCCAGCGGCAAGACCTCCGATATCGTCACCAAGGAGATGTATAATTTTGTAGATAAGGGCGGAGATAAGGTGGCGGTGCGTCCGGAAGCCACCCCCGGCTTGGTGCGTGCTTATATCGAACACGGCATGTTCAATCTGCCCCAGCCGGTGAAGATGTTTTTTTGGGGTCCGGTCTTCCGCCACGACAAACCGCAAGCCGGCCGCTATCGCCAGCATACGCAATTCGATCTGGAAATGTTCGGCGAAACCGGCCCTTCGGCTGATGCACAGCTGATTTTGATCGCATATAATTTTTTTCGCGAGCTGCAGATCGAGGTGGTGATGCAGGTTAACAGTATCGGCTGCAAGGAGTGTCGCAAGGAGTATCTGGTCAAATTGACGAAGTATTATCGGGAAAAAGGGCGCGCTTCAAAGCTCTGTCCGGATTGCCGCAAGCGCCTCTCGAAGAATCCGCTCAGGCTCTTGGATTGCAAAGAAGAGAAGTGTGCGGAGCTCCGGGCTGAAGCGCCGCAAATCGTCGATTCGCTCGATGAAGCATGCCGCGACCACTTCTTCAAAGTGGTGGAGTATCTGGATGAGGCGGGAGTGAACTATAATCTGGCGCCACACCTGGTGCGCGGTTTGGATTATTATACGCGCACGGTATTTGAAATCTCGCCCTTGGGCGACAGTGAAGGCCGTCAGAGTTCCCTCGGCGGCGGCGGTCGCTATGACAATCTGGTAGAGTTCATGGGCGGTCGGCCGACTCCGGCCTGCGGTTTCGGCATCGGCATTGAGCGCGCGATCAGCAAGATAAAAGAAAAAAACATACCTTTGAAAGAAGAGGATGCGCCGGAAGTATTCATCGCTCAGCTCGGCGAGGCGCCGAGGCGGAGAGCGATCAAACTGTTTGAGGAACTGCGCCGGCACGGCTTCAAACTGGCACAGGCGTTCACCAAGGAAAGTCTGAAGGGGCAGCTGGAAGAAGCTAATAAGCTGAATGTGAAATTCACTTTGATCCTCGGACAGAAAGAGCTGCAGGATGGTACGGCGCTCATCCGCGACATGGAGTCTGGCGTGCAGGAAGTGGTGGACTTCACCAAGATCAAGCCAGAACTAGAGAAGAGATTAAATAATGGCAAGGCTTAGAAAAGTGTCGAAAGTCTAAAGCCAAAAGTCTTAAAGTCCCGCTTAACGGCAGGCGAAAGTCTAAAGTTGATAGTTTAAATTCATAATAGCCCTTAGCTTATAGCTTGACGGGCGATGAAAGTGAGGTGGAATTGTGGTAGAATCTAAAAGAAAAAAAGACGAAAGCTTTGAAAGCTTTCTTAGACGATTCAATAAAAGGTTGCAGCAGTCCGGCAACTTGCTTAAAGCACGGAAATTGAAACACCGCGAAGCAAAAAAAAGCCGCAACCGGCAGAAAGAAAGCGCGCTCGTCGCGAGAAAATTAAGAAGCAAAGCAGAGTATCTGAAAAAGATCGGCAAACTGAAAGAAGAGACACGGAAACGGTGGTAGGGCGGGGAAGCTGATAGCTGTTAGCTTATAGCTTTTAGGTATTTCCGATGTAATATTTAAGTTCGTATGGCAAGTTTTCAAGATCAAATTAATACCGACCTGAAGCAGGCGATGCGCGATAAAAATGAAGCAGCGCTGTCTACTTTACGGATGCTCAGCGCCGCCCTGACGAACAAAACAATCGCCCTGAGACAAGGCGAAGCGGTGATGCTTACCGACGAACAGATTTCGGAAGTCATCGCGTCGGAAATTAAAAAACGTAATGATTCGGTGGAAGCCTATGTCGCCGGCAATCGTCCGGAACTGGCTGCCAAAGAGCAGGCGGAAATTGATTTGCTAAAAAAATATCTGCCCGAGCAGGCATCGGACGTTGAGATCGAGGCGATTGTCAAAGAGATCGTCTCGGCCGGCGCAACCGATTTCGGTAAAACCATGGGGCAGGCGATGGCACGATTGAAAGGTAAGGCCGACGGCAAGCGCGTCGGGGAGGCGGTGAAGAAGGTTTTAGGAAAAAATTAAACAATATATAAAAACAACTTCGCTTAGACGAAGTTGTTTTTATTTTAAATTTATAAAATTATTTTCAGCGGCGCCTGCGCGGCGGGCGGTTACTTTTTAGAAAAGTAACGCAAAATCGCTCGCTATTGTGAAAATTATTATGAATTTGCTACTGACTTAAAAGGGGCTTCCGCCCCCTCGTCCCGCCGTGGCGGGACTCAAACAGTAAAATTTTCTCCTCGCCTTCAGCCCTGCCTACCGGCAGGCAGGTCAAACTCTACTTAAATTTTTCCAGGCGAGCATTTTAAATTCAAATATTAGAAGACTGTCTAGCCGCAAAATTGAAGTCAACAATATGGGTCGATGATTTATATTGATTTATTATACTCCAGATGTTAAGGTTATTTTAAGTAAATTTTTATCTATCCCGGACAAGGAGGAGCCGTGGAAAAAACAGGGGAACGGCAAGGGCGGGATGAAATCTGGGAAAAGATCAAACGGGAATTTGGAGGCCGGCCGGCGCCGGATCTGACCAGTCCGGCAGCCGTCGCCGAGATGGGAATGGCGATCAGGCGAGCTATCCGGTCGCGGCTGGATCTCGCCGCCAGGGAATATTCCAGGGCAATCGCCAGATCAATGAGCAGGGTAATCCGCTGAAAAGCAAACGGTTCCGACGCAATGTCGGAACCGTTTTTCTATCTTGAAGATTCAAATTTAATTTTTGATCCCCGGGATGAACCGTCTGATCTGCTCCAGGGGTGAGCGTTTTGTCTGCGCTCTGATTTTGTCGCGCGCGCGGCTGGTTTTGACGAATTTCAGCCAGTCGCGGTTCGGCGTTTTGCGTCCTTTTTCAATGATGATTTCGCACAGATCGCCGCTTTTCAGTTCGCTGTCGAGCGAAGCGATCCGGTCGTTGATCAGCGCGCCGCTACATTGGTTGCCAATGTCGGTATGTACGGCAAAAGCGAAATCGACCGGCGTCGAACCCTCCGGCAAGTCATAGACATCGCCTTTCGGGGTAAAGACGAAGATGCGATTACGGAAAACCTCCAATTTGACCTGATTGATAAAATCCGAAGTGTCGGCCAGATTACGTTGCAGCTCCAAAATTTCTTTGATCCAGCGCGGTTGGCGGTTAGATTCCTTGTCCGTATCTTTCATCTTGTAATAGATGTGCGCGGCTACGCCGTAGAGCGCTTCTTCGTTCATTTCTCGCGTGCGGATCTGGAATTCGGTCGGTCGGCCGTCGATGCCGAAGACCGTGGTATGCAGGCTGCGATAGCCGTTCGGTTTGGGTACGCCGATATAGTCTTTGAAACGGTTGGTCTTCGGTTTCCAAATGGTGTGGATGATACCGAGCGTCTTGTAGCAGTCTTCGATCGAATCGACCACCACGCGGAGAGCGAACACATCCTGAATCTCATCGAAGCGGCGGTCCTTTTTCTGCATTTTCCGCCAGATGGAATAAAGGTGTTTGAAGCGGCCGGTGATCTCATGGTTGATTTCGGCTTCGTCCAATTTCTGGTCCAGAATATTTTTTACTTTCTGTATATACTGGTTGCGCTCCGCTTTCTGTTCCACTTCGTATTTATATTCCAGCTTTTTGAAATCTTCCGGATAGAGATATTTGAAACAGAGGTCTTCCATCTGCCACTTCAGGCGCCAGACCCCGAGCAGGCCCGCCACTGGCGCGTAGATTTCCAGCGTTTCCTGAGCGATACGTTTCTGTTTTTCAGGGCTCAAGACGTCCAGAGTCTTCAGATTATGCAGGCGGTCGGCGAATTTGATCAGAATGACGCGCAGATCTTTGGCCATGGACATGAACATCTTGCGCAGGCTTTCGGCATAACGCTCCACGCCGCGGTATTTGATTTTGGAAAGTTTGGTGATGCCCTCGACCAGCATCGTTACGTCTTCGCCGAAGTTTTTTTTGATTTCCTCGAGTGAGACCTCAGTGTCTTCGGGTACGTCATGTAATAGGCCGGCGATGACCATGTTTAAATCGGCCTTTATCTGCGCCAGGGTAAACGCGGTATTGAGCGAATGTTGCAGATAATCTTCACCAGATCGGCGTTTTTGTCCATAGTGCGCTTTTCGGGCAAATTCATAGGCCAACTCCAATAGGTCGGTATCTGTTTTGGGGTCGTTTTCCTTAACTTTATTGATGATTTGTTTGATAGTCATAAAATTAATACAAGATTTTGTGTTTTTTTTGATTTTTATGTTATAATAATACTACCTGGCTGTGGATTAGTCAAAAATTATAAATGGTTAAATTGTCATATTGTTAAATTGCTAAACAACTAATATTTAACTTTTTTAAGTTATTTTATCGACAATTTAACAATGTAGCAATTTAGCAATATTTTCGTTTCCCCATGCAAAAAATCAGAAAATCAAGAAAGCTATTATTTTTTTGTTTAGCCATTTTTTCTGTGGCTATTTTTTTATTGGCGGCACCAGCTTTGGCTCAAGTCGATGTATTCGGCGGACAAAAATCAGCGCTGGGCAACGCCCTGGGGCTTGGGGCACAGGATCCGCGGGTCACCATCGCCAAGATAATCCGGGTAATCCTGGGCTTTTTAGGCATCATGGCGGTCAGCCTGGTGCTTTATGGCGGCTGGCTCTGGATGAGCTCCGGCGGCAATGAGCAGAAGATCGAAGACGCCAAACGGATACTGAAAAACGCCGTCATCGGCTTGGCGATAATACTCGCTTCTTTCGGTATAGCCACTTTCATCATTAACGCGCTTTTGGGCGCAAGCGGTTCGGGCGGACTCGGCGGGAAAGCACCGGGCGGCGGTAGGGGAGGACTGGCCGCGCTTGGCAATGGTATCATCGAATCGCATTATCCGGGTCGCAACGCGACCGAGATAGCCAGGAACACCAAAATTGCCATCACTTTCAAGGAGGCGGTCAGACCTTCGGATCTGATCAGCGATACCAATGGTACCGGGGTTTTTGGGGATTGTACGAATCCGGCCAGCTCAACAACTTGTGACCGGATAAGTTCATCCACCATCTGGTTGTTTGAATCACAATATACGGATCTCCAGATAGCCGCTGATCCCCGTCTGAAAATTACTGACGTGCGGGCTTCGGTTGCCACCGGATCCAAGACTTTTGTTTTCAAGCCGCTCGCGCCACTCGGCAGCGCGTCGCAAAAAATCTGGCATAGCGTCGGTTTGACCAAGGACATCCGGAAATTGAACGGTAGTCCGGCTTTCGGCGGCGGCGGCGGTCTCGGCTACAAATGGATGTTCGAGGTCAGTACTTTCATCGACGATACCTCGCCGCAAGTCGAGAGCGTGGTTCCGCTTGCCAGTTCGACTGAGCCGCGCAACGTGGTTGTTCAGATAAATTTCAACGAAGCGATTGATCCGATTTCCGCCAGCGGCGCCGTACTTGATGGCTTTACCAATATTGTCGTAAATAATCTTTCTGCCGGCGCCGTAGCATCCGGTACTTTTTATATTTCTAATGAATATCGCACCGTAGAGTTCGTCACCGACGATCCTTGCGGCACCAACTCCTGCGGCGAGACGATCTATTGTCTGCCTGCGGACAGCTTGCTTGAACCTAAAGCTAAAGCGCTTACCGCTCTAGCGGCCACTGATGGCGTGGTGGATATGGCAGATAATTCTTTGGACGGCGATGCTGACGGCAACTCCGAACTATCGCCGATCGATGATTACGTCTGGCAATTCAATACGAACGATCAGATATTATTGGGTGCGCCGCGAGTCCTGTCTATCAGCCCAGCACAGGGCGGCGGCGTCCGGCCGAACGATCCGGTGTACGCAACTTTTGACCGCGGGTTGATGTCCTACAGCCTCAATACGACCAATATGAAACTTTATGAAGTGGAATCTTTCTCGACCGCGATGGGCAATTTCGGCACGACCGCCTACATAAGACATGCCGAGCTGTTCGATGAAAATGAAACTTATAGTCCGCAATTCAAATCCGGCATCAAAGACCGTTATCAGAATTGCTATAAGCCTTGTGGCGGTTTGTCCTGTTCGCCCGCAACCGGTTCGCCGACGCCCTCTTGCTGTAATGAAGCTGAAACCAGCGAACAGAGCTGGACCGGTAATAGCTGCCCGTAAAAATGTAAATATTAAAAATCAAAATGGAAAATGACAATGTAAAATTTAAAATAACAGATGTTCTAATTTTACATTTTAAATTGTCATTTTGATTTTTACATTTTGCATTTTGACTTAATATGATGTCCAGAAAGCACAAATTTATTTTTATCACTTTGGCCGTTTTGACCTTATCTTTAGGCTTGTTTCACATTGCTTTGGCTCAAGTCGATCTGTTCGGCGGACAGCAGTCTGCGCTAGGCAGCGCGCTCGGGCTCGGAGCGCAGGATCCCCGGGTGACCGCCGCTAAGATCATCCGGGCGGTACTCGGTTTCCTCGGGATTATCGCTGTCGGTCTGGTGATGTATGGCGGCTGGCTGTGGATGACCTCGGCCGGCGACGCGAGCAAAGTGGAAAAGGCGAGAAAACTGCTGATCAGCGCCGGTATCGGTCTGTTGATCATCCTCTCAGCCTTCGGCATTGTCAGTTTCCTCATCAGCAGCCTGTTGACCGCCACCGGAGCTCCCGGTTATGAAAGCTGTACAGACGGCGATGTGCGGGCTTGCGGTTGTGGCGGCGCCGGTACGCAGATTTGTGTCGGCGGCAGCTGGGGTGTCTGCAGCGCGGGTATCTGCACGCCAGGTTTTACGCCAAAACCATGTGATGACGATACTAATACGGCCAACGGCTGCGGCTTGACGAGTGCCTGCACTACCGGCGAAGAAATCTGCAACAGTTCTTGTTTTTGCCAACCGACCAGCGACGTGGGCGAACCTTGCGATGCTGACGAAGACATGACAAATGGCTGTGATCCGGATCCGAATCGGTGCTCGGTCTATCTGCAGTGCGATACCGGTACCTGTCTTTGCGATGGCGCGCCGGTGATCTTATGGCTGAGCCCGGTTGATCTTGACGGCATCCCGAACGGCGCGCGACGCAATTTTGTGACTATCGGTGGTCGTTACTTCGGCGCTTTTGAGGCCGGCACTTCAAGTGTTTATTTTACCAGCAGCATCACCGGCTCTACTACCGCACAGGCCGCCTTCCCCAATTCCGTCAATCCGGCCTGCACCGACAATTGGACAGATACGCAGATTATCGTAGTGGTACCTGATGATGCTGTTGATGGTCCGGTCAGGGTATTGCGCGGGGACGGCCAGCAGGATGATACGGCGGACGCCGAGCGCGGGGTACAGGTAAATTTTGAGGTCAACACTACGGTCAGGCCCGGACTTTGTCTGGCCAGTCCGGCTTCAGGCGTCTTCAGTGATAATTTTACTTTGCAAGGTAATAATTTCAACGGTGCTTCCCGCAACGTATATCTTGGCAGTGCCACAGCCTCAACCAGCGCCGATAATGTAAATTTTGTATCGACCTCTACGGCCACCGCGGATATTCCGAATATCAGGGCGGGCGGCAATACGGTTTTTGTCAGTGCCGGCGGCGAACTCTCTAATGTGCTCAACTTCACCATAAATTCAGACTCTGACAACGATCCCTTCATCGACTACATCGATCCGCCCGAAGGCGGTGTCGGCCAATATGTCACCGTCTATGGCCGTAATTTCAAGGCTTACCGGAGCGGCGTAAGCAAAGTCCAATTCGGCTCGACCGACGCCGATATTTCTTTTCCGGAAATCTGCCAGGACAAATGGTGGCGCGACCGCACGATCGTGGTCAAAGTTCCATCCATCGGCACCGGTCCTTATCAGGTTTCGGTCACCAACCGGGTGCCGCGCACCAGCAACTTGGTAGACTTTTCGGTGATTGACGCTCCGCCCGGGCCGGGGCTTTGCCTTCTGGAGCCGCATAACGGCCCGACCGGCATGCAGACGGAAGCGTACGGTGAAAATTTCGGTACGACACGGGGAGCAGGCAATGCGATTTTTTACAATGATGTTAACGCGACCAATATCGATCCTTGGAACGATGGACAGGTCGGACCGCTGGTGCCGGTCGGAGCCGAAACCGGGCGGTTTATGATAAGCGACAACAGTGCTAATCGCAGCAACAGTTTGAATTTTACCGTCGGCAAATGTACTCCGGCCGAAACCAGCACCACCAGTCCGGAATGCGACTCGACCGAGGATTGCTGTGCCGGCGGAAACTATGACGGTATCTGCCTCGAGAGCGGCACCTGTGGCGCTGGCACCGCCGACGCCTGTACTTTCGCCTGGACTTTCTCGACCGATGTATCCACCACTACGCCGGATTCTTGCGCCGGTTTTTCCGGCGCCGCCGCGTGCGTCAACAGTAACGGCTGTCCGAACTCGCCGGGCCAGTGCCAGACCTCGACCTCTACCATCATGGGAAATTGCGGCCAACCCTATTGCGACACGATCAGCGCCTGCGGTGTCGGTGGCTGTGAATTTGAAGCTAATAGATGTAAGCTGACCGGTTCCGCCTGCAATCAGACCAATCCGTTCCTGATTGACGGTTATACCGCCGAGTGCCGCAGGGTCAATTCAATAGGCGTTTGGCAGATCAATACTCCAGCTTCCTGTCCGACCAGCACCGCCATGAATTCTTATCGTGATGCGAACGGTTGGTGCACGGTCGGCACCCTCGGCGCGCCGGAAGATTGCCAGCTCTGCCCGAACGGACTGGCTTGCCAGGGCGGGGAAGATGGCGCGACCGGCGAGTGCTTTACCAGTCGCAATGTCTGTCCCACCAGTGCCCCTTGCGATCTCGAGCCGGGAAGCCCGACATTAAATAAGTGCATCGATACATCGGGTACTTGCGAATGCTGCTGCCGCGTCGATAGTCCGGAGCAAGACTGCTGCCTTGGGCTTACCTGCGAGGCGGGCGGTTGCGGCAACGATCCGGCGGTTTATGGCCTCTGTACCGGTTGCGCGGTGATAGTGGGCGGCGTTCCGGATCAAGATTTAAGCAATGCCGCCTGCAACTGCAAACCGGGCGGCGCGGCAAGAGTTTGCGATCTGACCGACCCCATAATAATCGATGGCGTAAGCAGAGCAAATCCTACCGGTGTCTGCGTGGATACGGTGTCCGAGCCAGATGAACCATGCAACGATGGGGGCGGTCTTTGCACCGGCGGAGGTATTTGCGCGGCAGACGCGTATTGCGATACCGATTGTCTCTGCAAAGATAATACGGACCTGAACTGCGACGGCGATCCTGCACCGAGTTGCCAGCCGAACGATGCGACCTGCGCCATCCTTGGCACCGGCTGGGAGTGTAATCCCTCGACCTGTCGCTGCCGCGAAATAATCGTCGAACCCGGTATAAAATGTCAAGACGAGGGTGCCGGCATCTGCACTGAAGGCGTCCCGAGTTGCGGCGGTGATGATTATCAATGTTTAGAGGATCCGGGCGTGGATTGCCGTTGTTGTTGCGATCCGACCATACCGCAATATAATGACGCCGGTTTGCGCTGCGAGCCGGATAAGACCCCCTGTTCCGGCGGCGCGCGCGGCCTTTATTGCGGCTGTACGACAGATTCCCAATGCGAGAATCCGCCTGAAACCGCCGGCTGTTCGCCGATCGACACCTGTTGCCGTCCGCGGCCGCGCGTGATCGAGTCGGAAACTCGGCCGGCTCCAAATGACAGCGACGTCTGCCGCAATCCGCTCTTATCCGTCACCTTTGATGATGAAATGGACATCCAAAGTTTCACCGGCAAGATGATTGTGGTCGGCGACTATGAGACCGGCCCCTGTCCGGCCGGCACCAATTATCTGACCGGCGGCGTTTATAAAAAATATAATGCATTCAGCAGACTGTGGTACAACTTGAAAAAATATTTCGGCGGGCAAGCCCGGGCGCAAGTACCGGGCAATAATTATTGCGCCGTCACCGGCCGGGTCAAGGGCATCAATACCGGCGCGGGCAATGGCGTGGTCACTTTCGCGCCATCGAGAGTGCTTGATGCCGGCCGGAGGTATTATGCCATCGTCGAAGGCGACAATTTCGATACAGCCAGCACCAGCGAGGGCGTCAAATCGCGTTTCGGCATCAGTATGGGCGAACAGCTACCGGCCACTTCGGCAGATTTCAACGGCGTGACTTATCACGGGTACATCTGGAATTTCCGCACCAAACCGATCGATCCGGGGCCGCCGGAGGATGACGGCATCTGCCGGCTGGAATATGTCACCATCGAACCGTCGAGTTATCTCTTCCAATCGACAATCGCCAGTTCAACCGATGATGGCCTGAACAATTCGCTTGATGCTTCTACTGTCGATAACGACAAGCAGTTTGACGCGTACGCCAAGAGCGCCACCGGCCAGAACATCGCGCCGATTGCCGATTATAGCTGGGACTGGAATTGGCTATCTGAAAATGAATCAGTGGCGCGCGTCATCGCGACCAGCAGCTATTACAACGACACGCCATCGGCGGCATTAGTGCAGGCGCAGAACAAGAAAGATGCCAAGACTTACCTCAAGGTCAATGCCACCATCATGACTGACTATATCAACACCCCGAGCACGGCCGGCAGATTGAGGTCGGCTAAAGCGCCGATCTATGTTTTCATCTGTGAGAACCCCTGGCCGCCGGTCGATGATCCGGCAATGTGGCCGTGGCAGGATTCGGACACCAACTGCACCCAGGAAACCGCTACCTGCCTCGACAACAATTTTGAGCTTTATTATTGCCGTGATTCAGCATCGGTCGGTACGGCAAATGATCTGCCGGCGATTCTGGTCGAGCCGGTGGTGCGTGGCACTACGACGCCGAGTCAGCCCTTGAAAGAATTGTTTTTTATGCGCGAAAACTTGCCGGGCCAGGCCAGTCTGGCTCTCTCGCCTCAGCCTGACGGCACTACGGTTTACGCCCAATGGCCGCGCGTAACTGCCGCCACCAGCTATAAGATATATTACGGCAGCGCAAGCAGAACCTATACCGAAGTGATCGAGGTGACCGATCTGGTTACTTACTGCCCTGTCGGCTTAGATTGTTATTATCCGGTCACCGGCCTGGTTACCGGCAGGAGATATTATTTTGCCGTGAGCTCGATTATCGGCGCCAGCCGGGCAGAGAGCGCGCAATCCACGGAAGCGGTAGCTACTCCGACAGACACCCAGAAACCTCTAATACCTACTGGTTTTTCCGCCACTCCAGCCGACAGGGCGGTGGATTTGAGCTGGAATATCAATAGCTCCAGCGATATTGTCGGCTACTATATATATTATGGCGCGACGATCGGCAGTTATGGCTCGCGCGAAGCGGTAAACAACAGCACTAATCAGGTTGCCATCACCGGGCTTACCAACGGCGTGCCATATTATTTCGTGGTCGGGGCCTATGACGGCGCCGGAAACGAGGCGACCACCTCGCCCCTGTCTGCCGTACCCGGAAGTTAGCGGGTGAAAAGCCAGCAAATCCCCATGCGACAAAATAAGATAAAAATCAATCCATTTTTTTGGCTGTTGCCGTTTGCGGTTGCCGCTTTTTTGTTTTTGCCTGCGGGGCAGGCCCAAAAATCGCCGGACGCGATCGCTTTCCGCGTGGTCGGCAATTCCAAGCACCACTCGCCGGCCAGATGGTATGAAGAAAATATAAAAGTCAAAGGCTCGCCCTCGGAAGTCATGGTTGACGGCTATCGTGCGGTGCGCGATGGGCGGACGGTCTATGTCGGTGCGTCTAACTATGAATACGGGCAGCTCTTCACCAACATCTACATCATATCTTATAACCAGGAAGCCGAAACGGCTACCGTGGATATTTTCGGGCAGATCCTGGCTCACTGGCGCTTCAATACCAACCTGGAAACCCCGGGCAATTGTCGTGCCTCGACCACGCTTGCCTGCATCAATGACCGGGAATGTCCGGACGGTGATTTTTGCACCAGCCTCAAGGGTGAGGTGGTGCGCAATACCCGGCGTCTGGCCGACATCGCCGACATTGAAACCCTATTGGAGAGTTATAAAAAAAAGAATGGCAAGTACCCGGTCGTTTCCGCCGGCTCGTATATGGCGCACAAGACTTTGTCTGTCTGGCCGAGCTGGCAGGAAATTCTCGGTCAGGAGCTCGGCGCCGGCCTGCCGATCGATCCGGTCAACCGCTTAGGGTCCTGCCCGCTCAATTTTGATCCGATCACCTGTTGGGACGAAACGAACACGAATTTTTATGGCACCCTGCCGGACGATCTGTCCGCTACCTCGACCTTGCCGGATGACAGCGAAGTTTATATCTACCGCGTTACGCCCGACGGCCGTGCGTACACTCTGTCCACCAACTCGGTCGATCCGGCCACCATCATCAGCGGAGCAGATCTCACCGATACCATCACCAATCGTCAGCCGAGGATTGAGGTACCGCCGGGCAGTACGATCATCGAAGACGGCGTGGTTTATGTCAATATCGTCGCGTATTCCGGCAAGCCGTTCAATTATAATATCCGAGCGATCGATCCTGATTCTAGCCTGGAATCGCTTAATCTTTGGCAACTCGAAATAGTGAATCCCGTCGGTTGGGGGAGCTGGGTTGGCGGTCCGCCGACCATGGCGACCACGAGCGTTCCGAACATCAAGAAGTTGAGCGCGCCATCCGCCGGACAGGAGGACTATTATTATTTCAACATCAGAGTGAAGGATGATCCGCTTAAACTTACTTGGGACGACATACGATATTATCGGATTTCAGTCATCAATCAGCCGCCGGCTGTCGATATCACGCCGCCGGCGGTCAGCGTAGTCGCCGGTAGCAATTATCTGGTGACGAATCCGGTGGTGATTACGGCAATGGATCCGGAAGGGAATTATCCCCTGACCAATAACGGCGCCAGCCTCGCCTTGCCTGCCGGTTTTTCCTGGGTGGAGATTAACTCGGAAACTTTTAATATCACCGGCATGCCGACATACGTTCCGGCCTCAGTCACTTTAGCGCCGTACACTATCACTTTTACTGACAGCTATGGCAAGTCGACCAGCGTGAATTTGCAGATCAACCTGGTCAACAACCCGCCGCTTTTCACCAACTCGCCGGCAACGATAGTGCGGGTCGGTCAGCCATATAACTATGACGCCGACGCCACCGATGCCGACGGCCATACCGTGCGCTACCGGTTCGGCGCCGCTCCGCCGGCCGGCCTGATGCTCGATATAAATACTGGCGCAATCACCGGCACCGTGGCGATATCCGGCAATTATACCATGAATCTGCAGGCGTATGACGGCTGGGGCGCGACCACCAGCCGGATCTGGACCCTCTCGGTGAACACCTATTGCGGCGACGGCGTGACGCAGGGCCCGGGTTTCACGCCCGCCATCAACAGCGAGGGCGTGGCCGAAGATTGCGATGATGCCAATACCGACAACAATGATACTTGCACTAATATTTGTACCTGGTCCTGCCAGGGTTTTCCCGCGGTTGATCTGACTAACGGCGTGTATGACAATTCGATCGTTTTTGATGAGACCGACAGCACGACCACCGTCGTGCCTTCGGCCTCCGGCGCTTATTTAAAACTTTTTAAATCGATGTCCACACCATATCTATGGGTCGCCAATTCCAATCTGGACCGCATCTCGAAGCTCCGCACTTTTGACGGTTACCGCAAGACCAGCGAAGGGCTTGATACCAATATCTGGGAAACCAGGGGTTCAGTCCTTGGCATTTATCCGACCGGCGGCAGCAATCCTTCCAGGACGGCGGTCAATGTGGAAACGGGCGACGTCTGGGTGGCTAATAGGGCCGGCAACAACATCACTAAACTGGATATCGACGGCAATGTGATGAAGACTTGCGCGGTCGGCAGCGGTCCCCGCGGCGTGGCAATCGAAGAATTGGGCGATGTCTGGGTGGCCAATTACAGCTCCCGCAATATGATGAAAATTTCCGGCAATGATACCGACTGCACAATCATTCAAACTGTGGCTCTGGGAGGCGCGCCATACGGCTTGGCGATGGACAGCAATAACAATGTCTGGGTGTCCAACCGCGGCGGGGCCAGCGTGCAAAAATATAGTTCCGGCAGCCTTTTCACCTATTCGGTAGCTCCTCCGGTAACCCCGAGTTCAAGCTGCGGTGATGCCGGATATATCCCCTACGGCATCACCATCGATCTGAATGAAGACGTCTGGGTGGCTAACACCTGCAACGGTATTTACAAGATATCCCAAGCCGGTGCGGTTCAAAATTATAATTTTGTCGGCTTGGCAAGGCCTATCGGCCGCTCGCGAGGAGTGACCATGGACATCAATGGCGGCATTTGGATGGCCATGGACTATAGTAATCAGATGGTGAAAATCGCCGATCCGGCCGACCCCATGGGCAGTTATTCGATTCATTCTTTAGTGGGCGGTATTTTTCCGGTCGGCGCGGCCGGGGATTCGGTCGGGCAGATTTGGGCGGTCAACTATACCAGCGGCAGTGCTACTGTTTTTAATCAAGCCGGCTTCCAATTGGGAAATTATCCGGTCAACCCGAGCGGCACCGCGTTACCTTATACCTATAGCGATATGTCAGGCCTGAACCGGGCGATGCTGTTCCGTTCCGGTTATTGGTCTGATATTTTTGACAGCGGTTTCAACGGACAGCACTGGGGCGAGTTCGCCTGGGACGAGGTGATACCGAATTCAAGGACCAGCGTCCGGATCTGGCAACGGGCGGCGAATTCGACCAGCACCCTTGCCACTACCGTCTGGACGGAATATTTCGCTGCCAGCCCGAGCGCCAGCGAAGATTACCGCGTCGGCCGTTATCTGGAACTGCGGATCGAGCTCCGTTCCCGCGACCGGCTCAATACGCCGGTGATGTCCAATCTGCGCGCTCTTTGTTCTACACCTAAGACTACCGGCGGCCCGGGCTGTGTCGATGACGGCAGCGGCGCCTGTATCGCCGTCATCCCGGCCTGCGGTGGCGGAACTTCTGTCGGCTCCCGCATCGATAATTGCAATAATTCGCAATTTTGTACCATCACCAATAACGACCCTTGCCCGGACGATTGTACGATCTGGCAGTATCTGTCTTGCGGTACCACCTCATTTTCCGCGCCCGACCGGACCACTTTCGACATGTCCGCATTGCCGGCCGCTTATGTCCCGAATAACGACTGGGGCTATACCACGGTTTATCCCAAGCCGACGAGTTGGCCGGCCACCGCTTCGAGCAGCAAAAACATCGTTGTGGCCGTGTCAACTTCCATGGGCGCTTCCGGCTATAACGGCCTGATCCAATGTTATGACGGCACCATCTATAAAAGATATTCCACCTCCTCCTCGATGACGAATGTTGCGTGCGTCGAAGGTGCGCCCTCCGGAAGCCAGACCGTCACCCGCGCGATGTCGCCCTATACTTTCACCGTTCCGGATCATGTCTATGTGGTGGAGATCGAAGCGATCGGCGGCGGCGGCGGCGGCGGGATGATCGCTTCCTCAACATGCACCAACGGCGGCAATGGCAGCAACACGATTTTTGACGGCGTGATTACCGGCGGCGGCGGACAGCGAGGAAGCTATCTCGGAGTCGGCGGCTCGGGCGGTTCCGGAGGCGGCAGTCTTAGTGGCATTACCGGACCGAACGGCGGCAACCAGGCGAGCCAGATCGGGGGGGCGGGCGGCAATCTGCCGGCGCTCGGGGCGATCAACTCCGGCTTTGCCTACGGCCGCGGCGGCCGGGGCGCGACCGATATCGGTATCAACACTTGCGGCTGCGGCGGCTGCGGCTGCGGCGGCTGCGGCGGCGGCGGAGGAGGGTCGGGGGGTTATTATCACGGCCGCCTCACGGTCACCCCAGGCGATAATATCAATGTTGTCATCGGCGCCGGAGGCAACGGTGACATCGAAGACGGCAATGACGGCGTAATGATCATCAACTGGTGAGCGTCTTGCCGGAAGAGGTTTTTGAATAGCAAATAATTTCATGATTATGATAAACAGAAAAATCAAGATTATCGCCCTGATTTCAGTTCCGCTCGCCCTGCTGGTTATCTCAGTAATTATTGGCCGGAGTTATTTGTCCGATTTTTATGGTAAAATGATAAAAAGAGAGGAAACGGCAACAACTACGCCGAAGCAGGAATTGGCAGTACAGGCTCCGCCCTCGCCTTATTCGGAGGACTATAAGATAATGCGCAGGGCGGAAGATGAGGCTGACGACTCACTATGCAAGGAGCTAAAATTGATAGACCTCAATCATTGTCTTTATAATATCGCTAATGTAAGCAATAAGATAAGTTTTTGCGAAAAAATTACCGACGAAGCATTAAAAAAAGATTGTTTGGAGTTATTCAGTTTTAGACAAGCTTTGCAGGGCGACGACTGGAAGCCCTGCCAAAATTTAAATAATAGAGATTTGCAAGACAGCTGTTTCATTGAAATTTTCAGAAAACAGGACCGGGCTGAGGTTTGTCAGAATGTGCCGCCGGAAAGGAAAAATTTGTGCGAAAGCCTGATTTATTTTAAGATGGCTATAGGCGGCGAGGACAAGCAGTTTTGTGAAAAAATTCCTCAGGAGAGCGTCAAGAAAGAATGCCTTGCTATCGCCCAAAATTTTTCGCCGGATAGCGATGGCGACGGCCTGAATGATGATTATGAAAGAACTCTGTCGACCAACCCCTTTGTAAAAGACTCGGACGGCGACGGAATGGATGATGGCGAAGAAGTGAAGATGAAACGTAATCCGTTAGTCAAGGATAAATAGATTTTTAGAAAATTAATTTTATATAAGAAGTAATAAATAAATTTTATGTTCGACAACCAAACGCCGCCGCCAGGCGGACAGAACCAAACACCGGCCAATAAACTGCCGGAAGTTACCGGTCAACCTTTACCCCCGAATCCGCCCATACCTCCGAGACCGTCGACAGTAACGCCGCCGGATATGTTTTCCGAAGTTGAATCCGCCTCATCTCTCGCGCCGGCGGGCGCCTGGCAGAGACCGACGCCGCCAAAACCGGCCGTATTCCAGCCCAAGCCAGCCCTACCGATCACGCCGGCCGCTGCAGCGGACAGGCTTTATAATTTTGAAGAAGCGGCGCCGAAGACCGACCTGAAGAAGCTCATGGTGCTCGGCGGACTGATCCTGGCGCTGGCCTTAATCATCGGCGGCGGTTATTACGGCTATAAAAAATATTCAGCCATGAGCAGTGCCAATAACAATGACACTAAGAACACGGACGCGAAGATTGAAGATAAGGCGGCACCGGCAGTCGCAGAAACGAATAATGCAGCTGTTCAGCCGGAAGTGAAGACTGAACCCCAGGCGGTTGTCGCGGGGACAGACAATACAATCGCTACCGCCACCCCGGCCGCAGCGAAAGATTCTGATGATGACGGTCTGACCGACGAGGAAGAGGCCGGTTTGGGCACCAACCCTAATTCACCCGATTCGGATAACGATGGCCTGTTCGACCGAGAGGAGGTTAGGGTTTACGGCTCCGATCCGATGAAGACAGACACGGATGGCGACGGATATTCCGACGGCCAGGAAGTGAAAGGCGGCTTTAATCCACTCGGTTGGGGAAAATTATTCGATACCACCAACCCAGCCGCTAATAAGAAATAAACGATGTTCGGACTATCAAAGAAAAAAAAATCAGACGCGGCAGCCGGCGAGCAGATCATCGGTTTGACGGCCGAGGCGCTAGACTTGGATAAAGAGATAATCGTCCACGCCATGCCTCCGCGTTTTCGCGCTTCTCATCCGGGCAGCGGCCAAGCCAAAAAAACCGGCCTGCTGATCTTGATATTGGGCATGTTATTTTTGGTAGCGGTTGCTGGCGGAGCTTACTATTTTCTCTTCTTGGCTGAAGCGCCGGCCGCTCCGACTGCCACCACCACGCCGGCACTCGAGACTGCAAACACAGAGCCTGAACCGGCGGTCGTGGAAACGGTGCCGGAAAAAACTGAAATCATAAACCCGCCCGCCGCCACCAGCACCATCATCGCCACCACCACCCCCCCCGAAGCGGTCGCAACCACCACAGCGACCACCACCGAACCGGCCGTAAAAAGCCTGACGAAAGCGGTCGATTCCGATAAGGACGGCTTGACTGACATAGAAGAGGGCGTGCTCGGCACCGACCCCGCTGCGGCAGATTCGGACGGCGACGGTTATAGCGATCTGGCCGAATTGAATAATTTTTACGATCCGGCCGGACCGGGGAAGCTCGCTGACAGTCCGCGCTGGAAAAAATATCTGAACCCGACCTACGGCTATTCACTCTTACGGCCGGAAATTTTTGCGCCCAAACCTCTGGGCGGAGATTATTCGGTCAGCTTCGTCGCTCCTGATAATCAATTTTTCCAACTCGAGGTGCAACCGAACACTACCAGATCATCGATCATGGATTGGTATCGCGAACAATTCGGCGAACCGGCTGAACTGGCTCGCTTGGTGGAGGGTCGTGACGCAAGCGGCGCCCCGAGCTGGCTCGGCATAAAAAGCGGCGACGGCCTGAATCTTTACCTGACTGATACGAAATTTTCCAATATTTTCACTTTGAGCTACAATGTGGGGCTGGAACGGACGCTGGCTTACCCGAATTTTTTCAATCTCTTCATCACCAGCCTGGAGTTCACTAAATAGACTTGTTATGATCAAAATCGGACGGTTGATAAAAAGCTTTACCTATGCTTGGCGCGGTCTTTTCAAGACTTTCCACGAAGAGCAGAATCTGCAGATCCAGACAGTTTCCGGGCTTATTGCCACAGCGCTCGGCCTGTTTTTCCGCATCAGCCGGGAGGAGTGGCTGGCGCTGATTCTGGCCATCGGTTTAGTGTTGATTCTGGAAATCGTAAACAGCGCGATCGAACGGGTGACCGACGTCTTAAAACCGCGCATCAATACCTATGTCAAGGAAATCAAGGATATCATGGCGGCGGCGGTGATGCTCGCTTCGATCACCGCCACAATAGCCGGTTTGGTGATTTTTATCCCCAGGATAATCTCCTTGTATAACTAGCCATTTTTTAGTATAATAGTACTTACACGCTTGCCGCTTCGCGCCAGAGGCAAAGCCCCTGGCTTACAAGCGGCTTTGGCCAATTTCTTCGTTAAAGCCTGCGGTTCGGCCTCACCGTAGTTGACTACGGCTACGGCCAAATCCTCGGCTTTGCCTCGAACTTGGCTCAAACGTGTAAGTCCTATATAATATTAGTAGATTTAATAGCGCAAAATAACCCGAAATAAACATGAGAGATGGAATAATCGCCGGTCTTGATATCGGCTCTACCGCTATCCGGCTGGTAGTCGGTCAAAGATCCGGCGCGGACAGCCGGGATCAGTTGCAGATCATCGGTGCGGTCAGCGTGCCGGCCGAGGGCATCAGCCGCGGCGCGGTGAACAGCATTGAAAACGCCACTTCGGCGATTTCCGCTTGTCTGGAAAAGGCAGAGCGGCTGGTGGGCGTGCCGATCGAGCGAGTCTGGGTCGGCATCAACGGGCCGCATATCAAATGCGAAAAAAGCAAAGGCGTGGTCGCGGTCGGCAAATCGGACGGCGAAATCACCGAGGATGATGTCAGCCGCGCGATCGAGGCGGCACGGGCGCTTTCGGTTCCGCCGAATCACGAAATCCTTCACGTGATTCCGGTAAAATTCACTGTTGATAATCAGGCGGACATCAAAGACCCGATCGGCATGACCGGCGTCCGGTTGGAGGTGGAAACTTTGATCATCCAGGGCCTATCCAGCCAGATCAATAATCTGACCAAGGCGATTTATCGTACCGGAGTAGAGATTGAGGATCTGGTGCTCTTGCCTCTGGCGGCGGCCGAAACGGTGATCAGCACGAAACAAAAAGAGCTGGGCGCCGCCCTGATAAATATCGGCGCCACCACCACCGGCTTGGCGGTTTTTGAAGAAGGGGAACTGCTCCACGCAGCCGTGCTGCCGATCGGTTCCGAACATATTACCGCCGATCTGGCGATCGGCCTCAGGTGCCCGATCAATCTGGCGGAACGCATCAAGATAGAATATGGCAGCGCCAGACCGGATAAATGGACCAAGAAAGAAGAAGCGGATATCCGCACCCTGGCTGAAGAGGAAGGTGCGGACATCGAAGAGTTTCAGACGGTAGCCCGGAGTTATCTGGCGGAAATCATCGAAGCGCGCGTCGAGGAGATATTTGAAAAAGTCGATGAGGAATTGAAAAAGATCGACCGTTCCGGCATGCTGCCGGCCGGCGCTTTCCTGATCGGCGGCGGCGCGCGGGTCGCCGATCTTTTGGATGTCGCCAAGAAGAAACTCCGCCTACCCGCGGCCATCGGCGCTAATCGCAATACTATGACGGTAATCGATAAGGTCAACGACCCGGTTTATCTGCCGGCGCTCGGGCTAGTGCTCTGGGGCTCGCGGGTCAGCGAAGGCCGGGGCGGCCGTTTTCCAAAATTGCCGGACAGCTTCGGCAAAGCTTTCGGAAAACTGGGCGGCTGGCTCAAGGGTTTGGTGCCGAATTAAGGGACTCTCGCCGAATGCTCTTTCGAATATAAAGTTTTGAAATTTTAGGAAATTTTTTTAAGAATCTTTGAGGAAATATGGGTATATTACTGAAAAGATTATTAAAAAAATTTACCAAATTTCGAAAGTTTAGACCGAAAACGGCATTCGGTGATAGTCCCTTTTTGTTGCTTAATTGTTTTTTATAGGCTATCATATAGCTAGAAATTGCGGATCAGGAATTATTCTTGATTCCTTATTTATTATTCGCTTACTATATGGCGGAAATCAAACCAGCGGTTGAGACATTCGCTAAAATTAAAGTGATCGGTATCGGCGGTTCCGGCGGCAGCGCGGTCAATCGGATGATTGATAAGGGCATCAAGGGCGTGGAATTTATCGCGATCAATACCGATATCCAAGCTTTGCATTACAACAAGGCGACCAAGAAACTGCATATCGGCAAAGCGATCACCCGCGGCTTGGGCGCCGGCATGAATCCTGATTTGGGACGCCAGGCGGCCGAGGAATCCCAGACCGAAATCCGCGAGGTACTGAAAGACGCCGACATGGTTTTCGTGACTTGCGGCCTGGGCGGCGGTACCGGCACCGGCGCGGGTCCGACCGTGGCCGAGATCGCGCGCGAAATGGGAGCTCTGACCGTCGCGGTAGTGACCCGGCCGTTCGCTTTTGAAGGCGCGCAACGTAAAAATATTGCCGAACGCGGACTGGCCGACCTGGCAGACAAGGTTGACGCCATCATCACCATCCCGAATGACCGGATACTCCAAGTCATAGACAAAAAAACTTCGCTACTCGACGCTTTCATGATCGTGGACGATATCTTGCGCCAGGGCGTGCAGGGCATCGCGGAGCTGATAACGCTGCCCGGCCAGATCAACGTGGATTTCGCCGACGTCAAGGCGGTAATGGCAAACGCCGGCTCGGCGTTGATGGGTATCGGCATGGCTAGCGGAGAAAACAAGGCGGTGGAGGCGGCTAAGGCGGCCATCAGTTCGCCGCTCTTAGAAATGTCTATCGATGGCGCCCGCGGCATCCTGTTTTCGGTCATGGGCGGCCCGAATCTCGGTATGCACGAGGTGAACGAAGCGGCCAAAGTGATCACTGCCTCGGCTGATGAGGATGCAAAAATCATTTTTGGCACGGTAATCAACGATAAGATGAAAGATGAGATCAAAATAACCGTAGTCGCCACCGGTTTTGACCGCAAAATCGCCGGCGGCAAAGACACCATAGTGAATGAGCGCGTCTATACGCCGACCCCGTTTGTCGCCAATAACGAGGAGAAGCGGGAAGTGGTAGTAGAGAAGAAAAAGGCGCCACTCAGCCGTTTTTCCTCGCTCAAGGCGGCGCAGGTCGAACCGGCCAAAAAGAAGGCTGAACCGGGTACCGATGAGGATGAGGGCGAGCTCGGCATCCCAGCCTTCATTCGGAAGAAGATGATGTAGGAATTAAATTCAATTTAGATATCCACAAATTTAAAAGCCCGTCCAACTTGGACGGGCTTTTAGGTAGAGTCAGGAGATGTAGCACGAGCAATCTTTTAACCCTCTCCGCTTTTGTACTATATGTAATTCAGTTGGCTCTCGCGAGGTGAGTCGCTCGCTTGGTACCAATTCTTTCACCTACCTTAGCTAACCGCCGTAAGACCCAGTCTTTTCGTGGCAGGGGACACAGAGAATTTGACAGTTGTTAATGCCATCAGAGCCACCAGCATCCTGCGAAACGACATGGTGCGCGTGCCATTCTTTTCCGGAAATGTTGTTTTGCGGGTCTAGCACCTTATTACACCGTCCGACATGCGCGCACCTATTTAAAGTGCATTCACATCTTCCGCCTGCCCGTCGCCATGCTTGGTTTATGGTTTCTTGTGAAAAAGCCATAAGCGATATAATCGATCAACGCCCCGGACTTTAGATCGGGTTAATTAACTCGCCTCCGAGGAGCGAGATAAGCTTATGATTTAATTTTAAAAGATGAGTTTGTGTTTGTCAAGAGGCTTGATATAAATAAACCAAAAATTGACGGATTTTTGACAAACCAATTAAATTGAGATATACTGTGGATAGATAAGTCCAATTCTATGAAACTCCACGCAACACAAGAAAAATTGCTAAAAATAGCCAGGCAAATCAACCTTAAAAAAATGAGTTTAAGGGATGTTGGCGAACTCGTTGACGAAACTCACCCGCAAAAAATCAGCCATCATTTAAATCAGCTTGAGAAAAAGGGCTTTATTAAAATTGATAAAAAAACTGGCGAGGTGCAGCTGGCAGACCTGAAAAACAAGAATGAGGCAGGCGATATCATCGCGGTGCCGATCTATGGCGCTGCGGATTGCGGCGAGGCACGCGTTTTTGCCGATGAAAATCTTGAAGGGTATCTGCGGGTATCGCGTCGTCTGGTCGGGAAAGTAAAAAATATATTCGCCATCCGTGCCCAGGGGCCGTCTATGAATGACGCAAAAATCAACGGACGGCAATCGATCGAGGAGGGCGATTATGTTTTAGTCGATCCGAACGAGAAAGATCCCAAGAATGGCGATTATGTCCTTTCGGTAATCGATGGTTGTGCGAATATAAAAAAGTTTTTGTGGAACAAGAAAGAGAATCAAGTGGCGTTGATATCAGAATCGAAGATGCATATCGCGCCGATCTATATCCATGCCGATGACCACTACATGATCAATGGCGTCGTGAAAAATGTGATAAAAAATTCCTCCTTTAAAGAGCTCTCGGAATCTCAGAATGCTTCGGCTACCGATATATTGAAGAATCTGGGGCCCATTTCAAAACAAGAAGTGGATTATTATGAAAATTTATGATTTCCAGAGTTCATCTAAGGCAAGGCGATCTATGTCTGTTCAATTTTAATCCGAGCATCGGCCATGAATATCAGGGTAAGCGCCCCGCGCTGGTCATCCAGGCGAATGAACAAATCAGGAAATCAAGCCTGGTAACCGTTGTCCCGCTGACTTCAAATCTGGATAACCGCTTGAACGATGACATCGTAATCGCAAAAGACGAGGACAATAGATTGATTTCCGATTCAGTGATAAAAGTCCATAATATAATTTCCTTTGACTATAACAGATTTATCAATAGGATAGGACGGATTGAAAATAGTACTATGGACGGCGTGAAGAAATATTTAAAAAAACATTTTAATCTTTAACTCTTGCTCTGCTGATAACTTTTTGCTAAAATTAATTTATTAATTCTTAATTGTTCAATTAAAAAAATTCTGACCGGATTATTTTTTTTGCGTTAATTTTCAAGCGATAAAATAAAAAGGAAGGGTATTTTTAGTTGGCGGTCAAGTTATGAACAAAGGAGGGGGCGTGTGCATGTCCAAATTTATTTTTTTGGGCATTTTTTTATTTTTGAGCTTCGGTTTGTTCTTCCGTGACGGCGTGGCCGAGGCCGCGGTCGCTGACCATTTGGTGATCAATGAGGTGCAGATCGAGGGTGCCGCAGGAACCGGCGGGGTTGAGGATGATTGGGTGGAGCTTTATAACCCGACTGCCCAACCGATAAACCTAGCCAGCTCTTCTATACAAAAAGTGACTGCCGGCGGTACGGTTACCCGGCAGGCTTTAAGCGGCATCGTGCCGGCGCAAGGTTATTTTTTAATCGTCAGGAACGGCTCTTCCACCGCGCCAGCTTTAAAAAATTCAGCCGATTTCTTAGCCGGTAATTCTTTTTCTTTGGCCAGTGATAATACTATTTATCTGGTTGATAACAACATTGCCATAACGCCCGCGTCAATCGACGCGCATGTCATCGATTATGTAGGCTTCGGTGCGGTCAATTATTATGAAGGGGCCACGACGACGAATCCGGGCCGGGGGAAAAGCCTATCGCGCGTGCCGGACGGAGAGGATACGGACAATAACCTGGCCGATTTTGATGTTTTGGATACGCCGACGCCAAAAAATTCCGCTGCCGGTAATGTAGTCGGCGGAACGGTGCTCCTGACCATCACTCCGGACACCCCGCCGGTTCGTAATATCACCCCGACCGGCGCGGATATAGTTTTTCAGCTTAACGCCGCCGGCAACGCGACAATAAATTACGGCCTGACCGGCGCTTACGGCAGTTCCACCGCGCCGGAGGCGGTAGTGGAAAATATTGCTGAAACCATCAGCTTGTCCGGTCTAGCCTGCAATACCACTTATCATTATTCGATTGACGCCCAAAACCTGGCCGCCACCGAAACCGATACGACCGCGGATGCGTCTTTCACTACTTTACCTTGCGGCATTACGCTGAATTCTCTGACCATGACCAAGCAAGCCGCTAAGGCAAACAATCTGTATGCGGACGGCTGGCAGTGGGCTTTTGATCTGACGATCTGGAATCTGGCTGAAACCTCATTAAAAATGAAATTTGAGCAATGGGCTGGCGCGGGCACGCTCAATGCTGGCGGCAATATGCAGTTTTCCGCGGACAATGGGGCGAGCTGGCTCGACATCACTGACGACGACGCTTATCCGGCCATAGGCGCTGATTTGAGCACCATAGATAATAGTGCCGCCGCCGGCCGGCAGGTCATAGTACTGGCCAGGATGAAAGTGCCGGTTGGCGCCAGGGCTGGAGCCTATACTTCCGGCTATGGTATTTTAACCGAATAAGAACAATATGATGGGAAATTTTTTGATCATCCTTGGTTTTATGATCATCATCAGTGCGCCTCTGTCTGTCTATGCTTCAGAGTTGTTGGGTCGGATCAGCACGGTGCCGCTGGAAAATATTGAGGCCGTAGCTGACGTTCCACCCGCGGTGCGTCCGGTTACGACAAATACGGGCGCGGGAAGCGCCGCCGCTAATCCGGGAATTCCCGGCCCGCCGCCACCTGATTTAACCGCTGAACAACCGGCACCAACGGAAAAAACCACAAAAATCCTTGGCCAAAAGATTTATCCGGATGATAGTTTAGTCAGAGACGGGGAAGGCAGGATTTTCTTGATCCAAGGACAAGTAAAAAAGCCTGTCCGCAATCTGGATGAGCTCGGGAAATACCGTGGTCAGACGATACTCCGGGTTGATTCCGCCAGTTTGGGCCAATATCAGACTAGAGAGCATTTAACCGGCGAGCTGATCAGGCAGAAAAATGACGTCAAGATTTACGCTTTAAAAAAGGGCCCAAAATATCATATTTTGAACCTGGCAGAGCTGGCAAAATATTATTTCGGCCTGCCGATCTACAATCTAGAGCCGGAGGAGATGAAAAATTACCTGTAGTGAGCCTGTCGAACTATGAATAAAATACGAACAAAACAAGTTATCCACTTATCCACAAAAGAAAGGATTTTCAGGGTTTATTATAAACTGCGGAATCGGCAGAAAATAAGCTATAATTTAGACTAAAATTAGCGAGACCTATCAGACTTGACTTTACTATATGTAGTGGTATAATTAAATCAGAACATACAAGATATAGTTGAGGGGGGACGGGATGGCAAAAGCACCTTATCAGGCTTTAAGAACGCGAGGGACTTAAAAGCTATGTAAAATGGGTGTTTTTTTGTTGGCTAAAATCGCGAATTGAATCGCGAATTGAATTCGAATTTATTACGAATTATTCGAATCAGATTCGTAATAATTCGCGTCTTATTCATAATAATTCGCGATTTATGAAATGCCCAGTCTGTTACTTCCCGGATACTAAAGTAGTCGATTCCAGAGTCGCTTCCGATGGCTTTTCCATCCGCCGCCGCAGAGAATGCCTTAAATGCGGTTTCCGTTTCTCCACTTACGAAGAGCTGGAAATCCTGGATCTGACCATCGTCAAGCGGGACGGACGCCGGGAAGCCTATAACCGGGAGAAATTGGTCAGGGGCTTGCGGCGGGCTCTCGAGAAAAGACCGATTACCGAAGACCGTTTTAAGAAATTGGTTAACTCCGTGGAACGCGATCTGCAGATTCTCAAGAAAAACGAGGTAACCTCAGACCAGGTCGGTCAGATCGTAATGAAACAGCTGAAAAAGACCGATAAGGTAGCCTACATACGTTTTGCCAGCGTCTATCAATCTTTCAAGGACGTCAATGAGTTCAAGAAAGAATTGAATAAGCTGATGACAAAATCGAAAAAAGAGGACAAAAAAGAATAATATTTCAATCAAAAACATGGCGGGAGAAAATCAAATCACTCATATCAGGAAAAGATCAGGCGAAATCGCTGATTTTGACCAGGCAAAGATCGTTAGCGCTATTTTTAAGGCGACCGAAGCGGTCGGCAAGCCGGATCAGGCGCTGGCAGGCAAACTGACCGAAGACGTGGTGACCACGGTAAATGAAAAATTTCATTTTCGTTCGATTCCGGCCGTGGAAGAGATCCAGGATATCGTGGAAGAAGTATTGATTTCCAACCGCCAGATCAAAACTGCCAAGGCTTATATCCTTTACCGCGACCAGCGCGCCCGTTTGCGCGAGATGAAGAATCTGATCAATTCCAACGATTTGATGGAGGGGTATCTCAAACAGGCTGATTGGCGGGTGAAAGAAAACTCCAACATGAGCTACAGCCTGCAGGGCCTCAACAACCATTTGTCCAGCGCCATCTCTTCGAGCTATTGGCTGAACAAGGTATATAGCGCGAATATCCGCGAAGCGCACCAGAACGGCGACATGCATCTGCACGACCTGCAGATCCTCGCCCCTTATTGCGCCGGCTGGGATCTGAAGGATCTGTTGCTGCAGGGCTTCCGTGGCGCGACCGGTAAGGTGGAATCCAGGCCGCCGAAGCATTTCCGCACCGCACTCGGACAGATCATCAATTTTTTCTACACTATCCAGGGCGAGGTGGCCGGCGCCCAGGCCTTCTCCAATTTTGATACTTATCTCGCGCCCTTCATCCGTCACGATAAATTGTCCTATGAAGAAGTGAAACAGGCGATGCAGGAGTTTCTGTTTAATATCAATGTGCCGACCAGAGTCGGCTTTCAGACGCCGTTTACCAATATCACCATGGACCTGACGCCGTCCAAAGCGCTCGGCGAGGATTATGTGATCATCGGCGGAGAATTCCAGCGCGAGCAATATAAGGATTTCCAGCAAGAAATGGATATGCTCAATCTTGCCTTCGCGGAACTGATGATGCAGGGCGATGCCAAAGGCCGGGTATTTTCTTTCCCTATCCCGACTTACAATATCACCAAGAATTTCGAGTGGGATTCGCCGGTCGCGGAAAAGATCTTTGAAATGACCGCCAAGTACGGCATCCCGTATTTTTCCAATTTCATCAATTCCGACATGAGTCCGGATGACGCGCGCTCCATGTGCTGCCGTCTTCGTCTGGATAACCGCGAATTGAAAAAAAGAGGCGGCGGCCTGTTCGGCGCGAATCCTCTGACCGGCTCGGTCGGCGTAGTGACCATCAATCTGCCGCGCATCGGCTATCTGTCCAAGACTAAAGAGGAGTTTTATGAACGGCTGCTGGCGCTGATGCAGATTGCCAAAGAAAGCTTGGAGACCAAACGGAAAGTACTTGAAGACCTGACCGACGGCGGCCTTTATCCTTATGCCAAGCACTATCTTTCCGGCATCAAACAGCGCTTCGGCGGCTACTGGAACAACCATTTCGCCACCATCGGCATCATCGGCATGAATGAAGCTTTGCTCAATTTCGCTCCGCTACAAAAAAATATTGCTACGCCAGAGGGCAAGGCCTTCGCCATCGAAGTGTTGGATTATATGCGGGATAAAATGATGGACTATCAGAACGAAACCAACCACCTGTATAATCTGGAAGCCACCCCGGCGGAAGGGTTGACCAGGCGCGTTTCCAGGATCGATAAAGACAAATACGCCGACATCATCGTGGCGAATGAAGACGCGGTCCGCACCGGCAAAGCCTCGCCTTATTACACCAATTCCTCGCAGCTGCCGGTGAATTTTACCGACGACATCTTCGAAGCCTTCGATCTGCAGGATGACGTGCAAACCCGCTATACTGGCGGCACGGTCTTGCACGGCTTCATCGGCGAGGCGATCACTTCGCCCGAGGCGGTGAAGAAGTTGGTCAAGACTCTGTCCTATAATTATCATTTGCCCTATTTCACCATCACTCCGACTTTTTCCATCTGTCCCAAGCACGGTTATCTGGCAGGCGAACATGTCTTCTGTCCTAAGTGCGATCAAGACCTCGGTTATGTGGAAGCGCGCCAGACGGAAGAACGCGAAACAATCTTACAATAATTAATTAAAATATTTTATAAAAAATAAAAACCCCGGCCCTTTCTGCAAAAATACTTTTATTTAATCACCCGAATTTGAAAGAGCGGCTTCGCCTTTCAGAGGTGATTTATAAAAAATTTGCGACGGAAAGAGCGGGGCAGGCAAAAACATATGAGCCCGATCGAAACACAAAAAAGACAACCATGCGAGATTTACAGCCGCGTAACCGGCTATCTTCGTCCGGTCAAACAATGGAACGACGGTAAGCAGGGCGAGTACATGAACCGCAAGACTTTTAAAATCGGTTCGGATCCATGCCCGACTTGTTAATTGATTTTTTAAGTCCTCGTAAATCAAGGCAGGCTAAACAGATTGAATATGGTCATCGGCGGCTTGCAAAAATTCAGCCTACTTGATTACCCGGGGCATTTGGCGGCGATTATTTTCACCCAAGGCTGTAACTTCCGCTGCCATTTTTGCTACAACCCAATGCTTGTCCGGCCTCCGGACGATAAATCATACGCTTCCGCGCCGACTGATCAAAAGATCGGCGCGGAAGCGAAAGATCACAGGTTAGCGCTTAGTGATCTTTTTGTTTTTCTGACCGCGCGCGCCGGCAAACTCGAAGGAGTGGTTATTACCGGCGGCGAACCCACCATCCATCATGACCTGCCGGATTTCATCCGCCAGATCCGGGCCCTCGGATTCAAAGTGAAGCTCGACACCAACGGAACCAATCCCGATATGCTTACCGGCCTGATCAGCGACAGGCTGGTCGATTATCTGGCCATGGATATCAAGGGCTCGCCCGCGCGCTATAATGAGGTGACCGGGGTGGAAGTCAATTTGGAAAAAGTGAAAAAAAGCGCTAAAATAGTGATAGAGTCTGGTTTGCCTTATGAATTCCGCACCACGCTGGTGCCGGGCCTGGTGGACAAAAAGGACCTGAAGGCGATGGGCGAATTGATCCGGGGCGCGCGTAAGTGGTATTTGCAGCATTTTAAGTCGGATATCGACTTGGTCGACGCGGATTTTAAAGGCACCGCCGGCTTCACGGAAAAAGAGCTGATGGAGATGAGGGCGGCCGCGGCCGCCTATGTCGAATCATGTGAATTAAGATAAATATCAAGATAAAATTATGATCGGACAAATGCCTAACCAAGAAGAGGAATTGAAAAAACTGCTGGAAAAAAATATCGAGCTGACGGAAGAAATTTTGAAGATGACCAGAAGCATCAAGCACTTCATCACCTTTCAGAAATTCATGAGCTTTGTCTATCTGTTGATTATCGTAATACCGATCGTGCTGAGCATAATTTATCTGCCGCCTCTGCTGGGCGGCGTGTTCAAGCAATATCAGGAACTCTTAGGCATCGGGGCACCCGCGGGCGTAACCGACCTGTTGAAGGGCGGGCTGCCGGATTTGAAAAATTTGAATCTTGAGGGAGTCGATTTGAAAAATGTGGACCTGAATAAACTCCCGATCAAAAAATGATTAATAGGCCTGTCGCCTGATAAGCTCCGACTGCAATTCCCAGATTTCGGTAAATTTTCCCCAAAATTTTTTCAGTAATATACCCATATTCCCTCAAAAATTTTGGGGAAAATTTTCTCAAAATCTGAAAATTTCGCCATGAAGCTTATCAGGCGACAGGCCTAATATAAAAAATTGAGCCCTGCCGCGGTTCATTTTTTATTATGAATAATAAAAAAATATCATTTGACGAGACCGTATTTGCGGCATTGAAACAAATTCCGCTCGGTCGGGTCGTTACTTATAAAATATTAGCACAAGCAATTGGCAGGCCGCTGGCGGCGCGCGCTGTCGGTAACGCGGTCGGCAGGAATCCGGATGCACCAAAAGTACCCTGCCACCGGGTAGTCTGTGCCGACGGTCGGCTCGGCGGCTACAGCGGCCAGGGCGGCGTTGGCGCTAAAATTAAATTATTAAAATCGGAGGGAATCGAGATAAGGCGAAACAAGGTTGAAAATTTTCAAAAATTTCTATATAATTTTAAAGCTTAACAGAAGAAATAGAAAAAAATGGAACATCTGCTGAAAAATCTTGAAGAGCTGCGCGAGCACCTCCTGGATCTATGGGGGTTACTTTGAGGTGGACCGCCTGAAAGAAGAAGCGAACCAGTTGAAGCTCGAGATGAGTCGGCCTGATTTTTGGAATGACCGGGAACAAGCTGTCGCCATCGGTAAGAAAGCGGAAGAATTGGAACGCGAGGTGGAGAAATGGGAAGGCTTGAAAAAAGATATCACCGATCTGGAACAAATTGTAGCTGAAGCGGCGCGTGAGAGCGACAGCTCGATGGACGATGAATTAAATTTGAAATACCGGGAACTGAAAAAACAGCTTGAGGCGTTTGAGTTCCTGGTTTTATTTTCTGGCAAGTATGACCGCCAGGGCGCCATTTTGTCTATCCACGCCGGCACCGGCGGCGTGGACGCGCAAGACTGGGCGCAGATCCTGGAGCGTATGTATCTGCGGCACGCAGAAAAGCATGGCTGGCACGCGGAAATCGTTGACCGGTTGGCCGGTAACGAGGCCGGCATCAAGAGCGTCACCATTGCGATCAGCGGACTCTGGGCTTACGGCAATTTACGCGGCGAATCCGGCGTACATCGGCTGGTGCGTATTTCGCCTTTTGACGCCGAGAATATGCGCCATACCTCTTTCGCTCTGGTCGAGGTGATTCCGGAAATACCGGAGGCGGCAGCGATTGAAATCAAGGCTGAAGATTTGAAAGTCGACACTTATCGCGCTGGCGGTCCGGGCGGCCAGAATGTGAACAAGATAGAAAGCGCGGTGCGGCTGACGCATAAACCGACCGGTATCGTGGTCGGCTGCCAGACCGAGCGTTCCCAGCATCAGAACCGCGAACTGGCGATGAAAATTTTGCTTTCTAAATTGACCTTATTGGAAGAAAATAAGCGTGGTGCCGAGGAGCGTCAACTGAAGGGCGAGGCGCAAAAAGCCGAATGGGGCAAGCAGATCCGTTCCTACGTGATGCAGCCATATCAGCTGGTCAAGGACCACCGCACGAATTTCGAAACCGCCGACATCAGAGCGGTGTTGGATGGCGAGTTCGATGCTTTTGCCGAGGCTTATCTGCGCGCGACGCACGAAAAAAAGTAATGATTTAGGACTTACGCGCTTGCCGCCTCGCGCCAGGGGCAAAGCCCCTGGCTTACAGACGGCTTTGGCCAATTTCTTCGTTAAAGCCTCCGGTCCGGCCTCACCGTAGTTTACTACGCTTCCGGCCGGATCCTCGGCTTTGCCTCGAACTTGGCTCAAACGCGTAAGTCCTATGATATCCAAAATTCTAACTTTATCGCCTGCCAAACAATTTTTAATTTTTTGCCTCGCCTTCATCGCCGGCATCGGTTTGGCCGGCGCATTGCCGGATCAGCTGGTCGGCATGAGCCTCTGGTGGTTCAGCGCCGCGGTTCTTTGCCTGGCCGCAGCCATCATTTTTTGGTCTGACTTCCGTCTCCGCCTTATTTTACTGGGGGCGGTTTTTTTGTTTGCCGGCCTGTGGCGTCATAGCCTTGTTTTGCAGGTTTCCGGGCCGGAGCTCATCTCTTTTTACAATAACCGGCGCCTTGAGCTTGAGGGTACGATCGTCTCCGAACCGGACGAGCGGGTGGATCAGGTGCGATATGAGGTAGGCGGACTGGCGGCCGGCGGGCGGAAATTGGCGGGCAAATTGCTTTTGGTCGGCAATCTGGCGCCGGTCTTCGCTTTCGGAGACAAAGTCAGCATCAGCTGCCGGTTAAAGGCGCCGAAAGACCGCGATGATTTCAGCTATAGCCGCTATCTGGCGCGCTATGATATTTACTCGATCTGCTATTATCCGGAAACGAGATTGTCGGAGCCGGCCGTCTGGCGGACCGCGGCAGAAAAATTTTACGGCCGGGTCTACCAGTTCAAAAGCTATCTGCGCCTCCTGATCAACCGCGGTCTGCCGGAGCCGGCAGCCGCGCTTGCCAACGGCATGATTTTAGGCGACCAGAAAAGCTTGCCGGCCGAATTGCGCGCCGAGTTCAGCCGCACGGGACTGTCGCACATCATCGCTATTTCCGGCATGAACATCACCATTATCGCGGTATTTTTCAGCTGGCTGATCCTCGCGCTCGGCGCCAGCCGGCGTTCGATCTTTTATCTGGCCGGTCTTTTGATCGCGCTGTATATAATCCTGATCGGCGCTCCCGCTTCGGCGGTGCGCGCCGGCCTGATCAGCGGCCTGATGCTTTTAGCCGCGCACCTGGGGCGCCTCGGCAAGATTACCAATGCGCTCTGTTTCGCGGCCGCGGTCATGCTCCTGTTTTCACCCAAGTTATTACGCGACGACCTGGGCTTTGTCTTGAGTTTTCTGGCGATTTTCAGCTTGGTATTCTTTTATGAATCGCTCGATCAACGGCTGGCGGCGATTACCGGAGAACGCCTGAAATTTTTACGCCAAGCCGTCAGCCTGACTCTGGCCGCCCAGATCCTCACCTGGCCGGTGATGGCTTATAATTTTTCGCAGCTTTCCCTGGTTGCGCCGTTGGCTAACCTGGCGGCTCTTTGGACCCTACCAATCCTGACGGCAGCGATTTTTCTGGTTCTGCCGCTGGCCGGCCTAGCACCGATCGCGACCGGCCACCTTTTTATCCCAGCGCGGCTGATTTTGGAGTATCTCTTGGCAGTCGCTCATTATCTTGGCGGCTGGCAATTTGCCGCGGTCAATCTGGATTTCAAATACCCGCTCTTAATTTTGGTTTATTATGGCCTGATAGCCTGGTATCTCGTAAGAAGGGCGGCAATCGCTAAAATGGCTGGGGATAGGTAATTTTTGATAAATATGTTAAAATATCGGTATGGCTATCCCTAAAAAGAAAGCTGATAGATTAATTTATCTGAAAATGCTTTTATTGGTCTTCGGCACGGTCAGCTTTTTGGTCGGTGCGGCAATCGGCTCATTCTGGTACGTTTTTGGCGACAAGACGGCCTTAAAACGTTTTTTAAACTTTGATACGGACAAAAAAACCGTTGCGGGTGATAAGGTGTATCGAAACCCCAGGCTGGAACTCGACGGCCTGATCCGCGCTAAAATTTTCAACGCCAACCGGGAACAATAATTTACCAGCGCAAGAGAAGGCGTCACGATCATCATCGTTATTTATTTAATTATTTAAATATATCCTTCGACGGGCTCCCTTCAACCAGTTCAGGGCAGGCAGGACAAGCATTTAAAACAAAAGATTATAAAATTAACAAATATTTAATTAATAAAAACTCGTAGTGACTAGTCGTGAGCGTAGTCGAACGAGTTTACCGAACTATGAAAAAGGAGTACTATTCTTGGATCGTTATTGCGATCGGTCTGGTCGTGTTGGCTGTATTCGCGAGCGGCGTGATGAACGTGGCCGCCTTCAGCAAGGCTAAGGCCAGAATCGTAGAGAAGGTGAGGCTGCAGAAAAAGTTATCGCCCGCTCAGCCGCCGACCCCCGTAGTCAAAGAAGCCACTACCACTGAAACCGCGCCGGAACTGCAATAATGAGGCGGTAATTATGATTTATTATTAAAACCCCGCAATCTTACAGCGGGGTTTTAAAAATACCTGAAAAACGGTAAAATAGGTAATAGATAGGTAATGGTTTTTGCTTATGAAAAAAATATTTTTTATTTTTACCGTCCTGATCGGTTTTCTTGCAGTCAAACCGGTTTTTGCAGAAGAGGCAATAAATAATTTCCAAGCGGATTTTAGCCTGAAACAGGACGGAACCGTGCGGGTGGTGGAAACTATTGATTACAATTTCGGCTCAGCCGAACGGCACGGCATATTTCGCGATATTCCTTACGATTATAAGACCCCGGGGGGGAATTATAAGCTGCGTCTCGGTGATATTTCAGTCAGCGGTCCGGATGGTCTGATCAAATTCAGCCAGAGCCGGGCTGACGGCGTACTAAAATTGCAGATCGGCGATGAGACGCAGACGGTCAGCGGCGTAAAACGTTATGTCATCAGTTATACTGTCAGACGGGCGATTAATTTTTTCGATAACCAGGACGAGTTTTATTGGAATCTGACAGGTAACGGCTGGACGGTGCCTCTCGATTCCGCCTCGGCCAGGATCAGGTTGCCGACCGAAACGGATCCAGCTCAGTTAAAAACCGCCTGCTATGTCGGCGCCGCCGGCGGTCATACCAGCTGCAATAATATCTCATTTCTGGATTCAGCGGGCGTCCTGTCGGACAGCAGGGCAGCTGAAGTCGAGTTCCGGCAGAATGGTTTGGCGGCAGGCGAGGGCCTGACCATCATCATCGCTTTGCCCAAGGGTTTGCTGGCCGAGCCGAACAAGGCGCTGGCGTTCTTATATCTGATCAGTGATAACTATATCATCGTACTGCCGATTATCGTCTTGGTCCTGATGTTATATTTTTGGTATACTCGCGGCCGCGACCCGGCCGGCCGGGGAACGATCGTTACCCAATACGAGGCGCCGGACGGCTTGACCCCGGCAGAAGTCGGCACTATCGTCGATGAAGAGGCGGATAATCTGGACATCTCGGCCGAGCTGATCCATCTGGCAGTCGGCGGTTATCTGAAAATCAACCGGATAAAGGAAAAAGGTCTGATGTTCGACAGCGAAGATTATCAGTTCGAGAAATTGAAAGATCCGAACGATTTAACGAACGATTTTGACCGCTATCTCATCACGGGCATTTTCAAAGGACGTGACCAGGTCAAGCTGTCTGAACTCAAGAAAACGATCTATAAAGATCTGGCAAGAATCAAGGAGATGATTTATCAGGCAACCGTACAGAAGGGTTATTTCAAAGGCAATCCCGGCAAGACCAAAACTTTTTTCCTATTACTGGGCGGAGTATTTTTTGTCATCGGCTTCAACCTGGTTGAGTCGCTCGGCATGATCCATTTTTTGAGTTTCGCAGTGACCGGGCTGATCGTCGGTGCCATCGGTTGGTTTATGCCGGCGCGCACCCTGAAAGGAGTGGCGGCTCGCGAGCAGATTCTTGGCTTCAAAAAATATCTGCAGGTGGCGGAGAAAGAGCGGCTGGAATTTCATAATGCGCCGGAAAAAAATCCGACTGACTTCGAGAAATTATTGCCTTATGCCATGTGCTTGAAAGTTGAAAAACAATGGGCCGGCCAGTTTGGTGATGTCTATAAAGATCAATATAACAGCTGGTATGGCTCTTATAATTATACCAATTTCAGCGCCGAAATTTTAATCGCTGATTTGCAGAACTTTGCCAGTAAATCAACGGCGACGCTCGGCGCTTCGGCGGCCGGACATAAGTCAGGTTTTGGCGCCGGCGGCGGTTTTTCCGGCGGCGGTTTCGGCGGGGGTGGGGGAGGGAGCTGGTGAGAAAACAATTAACAATTACGAATTAACAATTACGAATTAACAATTACGAATTAACAATTACGAATTAACAATTACAGTTTAATTATATATGTCTCAGTCTAAGATTAAAAAAGTTCAGACGCTTTGCCTGATAGAACGTGAAGGGGAACTGCTTTTGGGTCTGAAAAAGCGGGATTTTGGCGCAGGCAGGTGGAACGGTTTCGGCGGCAAGCTCCTACCCGGAGAATCGATCGAACAGGCGGCCAGGCGCGAGGTTTTCGAAGAGGCGGGTTTGGAAATCGGCGGACTTGTTCCGCGCGGTGTGATCGACTTCGTGTTTCAGGACAATCCGGAGACGCTTGAAGTGCATATTTTCAGCGTAAAAGATTTTAGCGGCGAGCCGAGCGAATCAGAGGAAATGCGTCCGGCCTGGTGGAAGATTGACGCCCTGCCTTATGATAAGATGTGGCCGGATGACCGTCATTGGCTGCCGTTATTCCTCACCGGCAAAAATTTCCGCGGCCGTTTTTTGTTTGAGAATCAGGACAGGATTCTGGATTTTGAATTGAAAGAATCGGAATGAAAGCTTTTAGGGGCTATCTTAAAATTTTTTTCTTTGCCTTTCTCTTTAATTTTCTGTGGGAGAATCTGCACGCTCCGCTTTATCTTCATTATCGCGGCGGTGTTATTACTGAATTGATTCTTGCTCGCGCCGCCTTGGTGGACGCGTTTTTAATTTTGGTCTTAGTGATAATCAGCCGCGCGCAAAAAATCAGTCAGCGACGGACATTATTTATTTTTTTAGCCGGCTTGTTTATAGCGATTATTTTAGAAAAATGGGCGCTCGTTACCGGCCGCTGGGCTTACGGCCCGTCCATGCCATTGATGCCGATATTGAATATAGGGCTGACGCCTGCCATCCAACTCGGACTCACCGGTTGGCTGAGCTATCGGACGGTATTTCAAAGAATAAACTGAAATAAAAAAGCCGCCGGAAGAGGCGGATCAGTCTAAAAAATGGAGGCCGGGTCGATGAAGTAGACCCGGCCACGAGAGAGGCAAGGCCCCGCAGGCCTTTCGGGGGTCTCACGGATGCGTCTTGAAGCAAGTGTATTGCTTGGCCTCGCGTCCGCTGTCGTCCGCCCTCGCACCGCCAAACTAACAAATAATGAAGTCCGCGTCAATAGTGCCGATAAAAAGAAAAAAGGGGGAAACACTTGCGCGTCACCCCCTTGAAGTCGAGTTGGTGTAAATGCACCTGGCGATTTTAGATCGCCCCTCGATATTTTTTAGGGTTTGCCTAAGCATTCCCCGAATTTTATTGGAGTTTTTGGTAGGTTTAGCTCTACCGGCCGATTGTCTCAAGAGAAACACTGGATGTTTCCATCCAAAGTTGGCCGGGAGCAAAACGCTCACTCCATTGTTTAATAATAGCACACAAAGCAAAAAAAGTCAATGAAAAATCGTATTTTTTTACTAACTTCGGCAATAATTATTATTTTGGCGGGCACGGTTCTCGCTTATTTTTTATTTTCGTCTGCCCGCTGTTTGGAAGTCGATTTCCTGGATGTCGGCCAGGGGGACGCGATCCTGATCAAGACGCCTGCCGGGCAGAATATCCTGATCGATGGCGGGCGGGACAAGACCGTGCTCGCGCGGCTGGCAGAGAATCTGTCCTGGTTTGACCGGCAGCTCGATCTGCTGATACTGACCCATCCGGACGACGACCATGCTGGCGGTCTGGCGGCGGTAGCCAGCCGCTTCAAGATAAAAAAATTCGTCTATACCGCACTGTCGGACGAGTCACCCGGCTATCTGGCGTTGCTAGACGAAATAAAAAAACAAGGAATAGCGGCGGTGATTGTCGACCGACCGCAAATCATTAATTTTGATCCAAGTACGCGTCTGGAAATACTTTCCCCGACCAAATCTTTTGCCGGACAAGCGCCGCAAAACATCAATAATAGTTCAATCGTCAGCCGCCTCGTTTATGGCGCGACGGCTGTACTTTTGACCGGCGACATCGAGGCGGGTGCAGAAGGGGAATTATTGGTCAACGCCGCGCCAGTTGCCGCAAGTGCGATAAAAATCAGCCATCACGGTTCGGACAGCGGTTCAAGCGAACCGTTTCTTACGGCCGTAAATCCGGAATTGGCCGTCATCCCGGTAGGCGCCGATAACACTTTTGGCCACCCCAGCCGGCGAGTGCTGAAAAGACTGGAGCGCCTGGGCGCAGTTGTCTATCGCACCGACCTTCAGGGCACGATCCAGCTGTTTTCCGACGGCAAGGTCTTTAGCATAAAAACGGCAAAGTAAGGGTTGCCCCGCCTGAATAGGGCTTGTTTTGCTCTAAATTAGGTGATATAATTAGGTAGATAATAAATATTAATTGATACGTTATTACGTTGCGCGTTATGTATTATACGTTACGTGTTATGTGATATGTGTTATGTGATTTATGGCAAACAATAAAAAAACAATCTTAATCGTGGAAGATGATACTATGATCAGCGCGATGTATCAGACCAAACTTTCGGCAGAAGGACTTGAGGTATTAGTTGCTGACAATGGTGCTGACGGCCTGAAGTTAGCAGCTGAAAATAAGCCGGACTTGATTCTTTTGGATGTGATTATGCCGCAGATGGACGGTTTTGCAGTCTTGACCGAGCTTAAAGATAACGCCAAAACCAAAAAAATCCCGGTGGTGCTTTTGACCAACTTGTCCACGGAAGAGGACCAGCAAAAAGGCAAGGAGCTCGGAGCGGCTGAGTATATCGTCAAGTCAAGCCTGACCCCGGATCAGGTGAGCGAAAAAGTAAAAAAATTATTGCAATAAAGGGACTGTCGCCGAATGCGCTTTCGAGATAGATTTTCCGGATTTCGAGGAAATTTTTTCATCCCGCCACCATTCTTTTTATTAGAAAGGCGGGAGAGGGAATATGGGCATATTAGCGAAAAGATTTTTGAAAAAATTTACCGAAATCTGGGAAATATAGCCGAATCGGGTATTTGGCGACAGTCCCATAAAACTATGGCAAAACCAAGAGAAGAGAGGACGTTGATCATTATCAAGCCGGATGCTTTAAATCGCAGTTTAGTCGGAGAGATTATCTCGCGCTTTGAACGAAAAGGTCTGAAGATGGTGGCGATGAAAATGATCCGTTTGGACGATTCTATTTTATCCGAGCACTATGCTCACCTGGCTGACAAGCCGTTTTTCCCGCGTATCGCCAAATTTATGAAAGGCTGGCCGGTAATCGTACTGGTGTTGGAGGGTTTGGAAGCGGTAGCGAGCGTACGTCTGATAACTGGCGAGACTATGGGGCGTCGTGCTGACGCCGGCACTATCCGTGGTGATTTTTCAATGAGCGTTCAGGCCAACATCGTCCACGCTTCGGATGGCGTGGAAAACGCCGTAAAGGAAATTAATCGTTTTTTCAAGGCGGAAGAGATTCACGATTGGGAACGGATTGATTTGGAGGTGCTATATGCCGAGGATGAGAGAGAATAAGCCTAGCCCGAGCCGAACCCAAAGGGACTTACCGGCTGTGGAAAAATTTGATACATTGCATCATTGAGCGATAAGTTCAGATTTTTTTGTTTAATTTTAGCCTTATAGATTTGTATTGACGATTATTCAGTTTTCAGCTAACTTTAATTACATATGTTTACTGTTGCCCGAAAATGTATGAACGCAACTAAGGCCGTGATGGTTCTCATTATTGGCGTCCTCGCGATTGCGTTTGACTTTTGGGTGGCAAAAAACTGAGTTAGAATCAACAGATTCAAATACCAGAAACCACCCGAAGGAAAACAACGGGTGGTTTTTTAGAGCTCATCTCAAAGATAGTTTCGCCACGATCCGCCTGAGGCGGAGCAGCAGACCTGTCCGCTTTGGCTGCCGGCAGACAGGAAATTATTTTTGAGATGAGCTCGAATGTTCATTAAATTTTGTGATGACGGCTCTTGAGCCGATTTCAAAAACGGGGGGGCAGAAAGATGTTGCAGACAGCGATCAAGGTGTACGATGTACAACTGCTACCGCTTGAAACGGACGATCCGCGCGAAGTGGCGGTGGCAGGAAAGTTGCTGCGCGAACTGACCAGGTTGTCGGCGAAGCTGTGGCGCCTCCAGCAAAGGTCCGGCGGACTCATCCGCAGCGGCTGCCGCATGACAGCGATCGAGTTCCACATCCTTCAGATCCACAACAAGCTTAACCGTTTGGCAAAAATCGGCAGAATGACGAATTAGGCGGATAGCCGAGCGCCGAGCTGAGCGTAAAATGCTGATCGCACCGGGATACTTCCGCGGCACACCCACCGAGGGAAGGGCACCGGCGCTCGCTCGTCCGTACGGCTTTCGCCTAATCACATTGGACGGGGAGAGCCACCCTCTTTCTGGTCCAGGGGAGGAGGGACACAATCCCTCCTCCCAACCAAATTTTTTCGATCAGGCAAATTAAGAACAGGAGGCAAGTGATGCCGCAAAAGCAGGAAAAATGCTTCAATTGCGGGTCGCCGGAGATTTTACCGGGGACCAACCAGTGCGCGGAATGCCGCGAATTGTGTCGCCGGGCGCTTCCGCTCGCTATCGCTGCACCGTCGGATGCGGTCAAGACAGAAAAGCGGATTTTGTCACCCCTTACCGTATAATCAACCAACAAGGAGGTTCGGATGGAAAGCGGACAAATTCAAAACATCCACGAAGTGAGGCAGTTCCGGGTAACCAGTATCGAGCCCTGCAGGAGAGATTCCGTGGTCAGTAACGGCGTGATCGAGGCCAGGAATTCAGCGCTGGCGTTGATCGCCGAGCAGACTACCGCGAAAGGCGAAAGCTGCGCGATCAAGGACGGATCACTGATCAGCAGGATGAATCTTGCCGGCAAGCACAATCTCGTGGGCATCGGCATCATCGCTTGGGTGACCGAAGTGACGCCTACCGCAGCCACCTGTTGACAAGAAAGAACCATCAAGGGAGGAAGACGCGATCTTCCTCCTTCTCAAATTAATTATTGATTTATATATTAAAAAATTGACTAACAGGCTTAAAATAATATAATTATCTGCAGATATGACTAATATTAAGACAGCACAAAAAACCAACTTGCTCCTCCTTAGCCTGCCGGCTTGCGGGATGGCTTTTTGTGGTGTTTTAACTGACCAAAGTTAGAACTCACTAGGGAAAACAACAAGAGCCATCCCGCAAGGGACGGCTCTTTTGTTTTGTTATAAGTACGTTCTTTGGACAAATCGCCGTGAACCCTGAACGCTCAAAGGAGGTACGCTATGGACCAGAAAGCCGCAGGTAAGACGCACCCCGAAAACTCGATTCAAGACGATGGCCGCCAAATCGGGCAGGTCGGACCGGGGGCAGCCGAAGAACGGCCGGCAACGGATCGTGAGGATTCGCGGCCGGCGTTCACCCGTGATGAGCGCGGTAACATCAAGACCTTCACTTTCTGAGGAAGGCGTGTTTTTAGAGGGGCGGCCGTAAAAAACGGCTGCCCTTTTCTTTCCTTCTTGCATTTTTTTAATTTTTTGTTATACTTATTCACAAGTATGAAATCAACACACGCACAATTGAACTTCTGGTATTTTAGCTTTATGGGCTCGCGGAGTTCAGTTTTATTGCGTGGTGATAAACCGTAATCGGTAAGGAAATATCATTTAGCAAGCTGGACTCCTTCGCGGGTCCAGTTTTTTTGTTCTTTTTAACATTTCACCCTCAAAAGAGGGTATCAAGGAGGCGGGCAATGAGCGGCAAGTCTGTTTCAACGGAAGATTTGCGGTTGGGGGATTTTAAAAACGATGCTTTGTTCGGCATTATCGATGATTTCTTGTGTTTTGGCGGCTTTCAGCAGAAAGAGCGTGCCCAAAAGGCACTCGACGAAGTGACGCGTCGGGTTGAGGAACGCAAGGTCAAGGTAGCGCCAAACGATAAAATTCTGGCCGTGTTTTCGTAAGCGAGCATCAAAAAATCCTAGAGGAGGAAAACGATGGGCAAGCCGGATGAGGAAGAAAAGAAAGAAGGTATCGAACCCTTGATGATCGTTTATTTCTGCAGCCTTCAGGGAGGCAATGAAGTGAAAGCTAAGGAGGCGAAGCAAGGACTGGCGAAGCTTGGTTATGAAGTGGGTAACGACGAAACTCGCAGGTAAGCCAAGCAGCCTGAATGTACTCAGGGGGCAAACAGCAATTGTTTGCCCCTTTTTTAATCCTTGATTATTTTTCGTCAGATGCTATATTAAAGATGAACCGAAAGGCGTTTTTTTAGCAATAAGCTTCGGCAAGGGCTAATGCAAGTTTTGGATCAAACTTTATTGAATTGGCAAGCCGCTTTGTCGCCGGCTGAGGTCGTGCGGCATAGGCTTTAAGGGGTAATTATTGTTCGGATCGTGCGCGGGGGTTTTATCTCTGCTCTTGATTCATAAATAACCGCAGGCTTGTCCTGCGGAACCCATTATTTCATCAAGCCAATTCTTGATTAGCCCTTGCCGGGGCTTTTTGTAAATTTACGGGGTGTTGTATAACGGTAGTTCCTTCGGCAGGCTCAGGACGAGTTAAGATTTAAATAAGTACGAACTTTATTGATTAAAGATTTTTTAATATCGGGGTGTTGTATAACGGTAGTACGCAAGGCTGGGGGTCTTGTAGCCCGGGTTCAATTCCCGGCACCCCGACCCTCCTACGCTAAAGCTTCGAAGGGCAGGCGGCCCAAAGCAATTTGAATCGCGTGTGAGCGATTCATCCGCCGCTGCATTAGCAGCTCTTGGCGGACCCGGCACCCCGACCCTCCTACGCTAAACCTGCCTGCCGGCAGGCAGGGCTTCGAAGGGCAGGCGAACAAGAGAGTCCAAATGACTCTTTTTTGTTTTGTTATTTTTTTGAATTATGGTATAATAATCATAATCTCGAGGCTCGAGAAAAATATGTGGATAAATCTCGAGGCTCGAGATTTTGCCAATATTAAATAAGTTGAAATTATGCCGGAAAAATACATCTCGCTTAAAGAAGCCGCGGAAATTAGCGGTTACGCACCCGACTATGTCGGTCAATTGATCAGGTCAGGGAAGATACCGGGCAAGCAGGTTTATACCAATATTTCATGGATGACAACCGAGGCGGCGGTGCTAGGATATAAAAATAAGTCGGTTCAAGTTGTCGGCAAGCAAGCGGACACGGATGATTTTTTAGGAAATCTTGGCCGAAGAATCAGGCTGGAGATCGAGGTGCTAAAACAACTGTCAAAAACGTTTAAGTTATTTTTTCCCACACTTTCAATTTTTATCATAAGTTTATTCGTTTTTTTGTTGCTGTTGTTCAGCTATTTGGCAGGGAAAGGCGCTGCGGAAGTTCAGCAGCAACCTAATGAAAAGATTAACAATTCAATAACTTTCTAACGTTCTTAGAGTAGGACCGATCTTTTTTTGACCCCATGCTTAAAAAGGTTTCAGGTTTTGTCCGGCGTTTTTTTCGTTCTTCCGCAGATTCGCGGAAGAGTGATTATGCGCGCCGGCCGAAAAGAGTAATTTACGACATCATTCCGCCCAACTTGGAAGTAATTTCCAAGGAGCTTCTTGGTCTGAAAAAATACCCGAACCGTGCGCGACAGATTTTCGGTTACTGTTGGCGTGCGGTTTTTTATTTTCTTTTTATCTTTAATATACTGACTGGGATTACGCCGGTTGATTTTTTGAAAAAGTCAGTAACCGCTCTGATGGGTCAGCCGCAGAAGTCAATCAATTTATATCCGGAGAATTGCCAGGAAGATATATCCGGCCCTGCTGGCGTGTGGCAAAATCCGGGACGGGCGACCGGCGAGCCTGATATAATGCCTGATGATCCCACAGCAATATATAGCGAAGATAACTCAGCCGCATACGCCGGCGGTGCCGGCAGCGTGGTTTGCGGCAGCTTCATGCCCGGTGCACAGACAGACAGGCGACCGGTAAAAATTGATGAGTCGGCCAGTTCATCTGAACCTGCCGCACCATCCGAGGTAATGGACGATGATTCAGCGGCAACAACGACCGAACAAGAAGCCGTTCAAACGGAGGGTGATGGACGGGAGATACAAGCTGCTGGCGATGCGGATGCCGAAGCCGCGGTTGCGGAAGAGACCGTCGCCAGTTCTACGGACCCTTCCGCGGCTGAAGAATCCGACAGTGAGGTTGGCGCGGGCACGTCGAGCGAACCGCTATTGATTGATCCGTCACCGGCCGCGGCTACGGCGGTCGAGGACGCGCAAGCTGCCGGGCAGGCGCCGGACGGCTTGGCGTCACCCGAAACGGCAGCGGAGGCAGCTCCGGTTACGGAGCCTGCGGGCGAACCGAGCGCAGAGCCGCCGAGCCTGTTGGAAATCATCAAAGACGCTTTTTCGGTAGGCCAAATGGATCTGATAAATGTAATCGATGGATTTGACCTGTTGGCGAACGCACAAGAAGCGGAAACGATCGAACCGGCAAAGTTAGGATCATTCGGATCGGCTAAAATAAATTTTTCCTTGGGTGAGATCGGCAGCTCAACCGCCTCAAGCGAAGCTTCTACTTCGCCGGAGGTCGCGGCTGAAAGCGGCGGAATTATCATCTGGTACTCGATCGGCGGGGCGAGCAGCACGCCTGAAGCGAGCGAGTCTTGGGCCCAGCTCGGTACGCTAGCACTTTCGACATCGCTCGATTGCACCTCATTTGATTCAAGCTCCGATTGTTTAAAACAAGCGCTGGAAGCAGAAGCCGGCAGCGGCTATTTCAGTTTCGACGCGCCCTTCATTAATAATTGGCAACAGGCGCAAAGCCTGAAAATAAAAATGGAGGGTAAGATAGCCGGCAACGCGGGCATCGTGCTGTATTTCGATAGCGTCTGGCTGACTGTCGATTACGAGCCGGAGCAGAACATAGAAAAACAGGACAACCATGATGACGGCTATGAGCCGACCGGCAAGCTATCGGTCGACAATAAAGAAATAAAATTCAGATATACCGATAATAATCAGGATGAAAACATCCTGATCGAAACCGACAGCAAGGAATATAACGGCGTAACCGGCGCCTCGGTCTATTTCAGCCTGACCAATGCATCCGCTGATCCGCAGCGGGTGAAGCTGCAGATCCATTTTCCTGGCGAAGCCGGATCGGTCAAGAAGATCAAGCGTCTGACCGATGACGGCTGGGTAGACGAAGAATCAGCTGACGAACCGCTACCGGCGCAAAGCCTGCTCAATAAAGCCTTGCATGGCGAGGTCAAGAAAAAATCGGTGCCGGCAAAGCTGTCCAGAAAAAAAAGCACCAACGGGGAGGGTATGCTGATCGGTGCCGGCAAAGCGCAATATTATAAGATGGAAATCGTTTACCCTCGTTCGACCGCGGGTGAATTCTACATCGAAGCGGTCGGCGATAACCGAGGGTACGGCTTACTCGATCCTTGGTGGGACAGCACCTGGTCCTATAAGCTGCCGATCACTATAAACAATACTGCCAATTCGGGCACCTTGACCGATTATCAGGTCTTGGTAGAAATTGCCTCCACTACCACCGCTTTTTGGCAGCACGTGGCGAACGACGGTTCGGATGTGCGTTTCGTTTCTGCCGACGAATCTACCGCATTGAATTTTTGGGTGCAATATTGGGATCGGTCGTCATCCAGCACGCAGATCTGGGTGCAGATCGATTCCATCCCGGCCGCAGCCACTTCCAGCATCTATCTGTATTACGGCAACAGCTCAGTCGCTTCGACCAGCAATATGTACAACACCTTTTCCTATTCTGCCATGCAGGATCTGTATTATGTAGTATCCAACAATCTGACCGGAGCGAGCGTGGTGGTGGTCAGCCTCATCGATAACAATACGGTTCAGCTGGACGGCAAAACCTCGGCCAATTTAAACCGGCAAGCAACGACTTCATTCGCCCTGCCTTTTACCGCCACCTCTACCCTGCGCGCCAAGGGTCCGGTAATGGCGAGAATCGCCGGGGTCCAGAATGCCGACGCGCTGGTGCCGATCTCTTTCGCCGGTACAGCTTTTGCGGTGCCGCAGGTTACCGGTACTGAAAGTTGGGGACGTTATGCGCCGTATGCCAACTCATCAGTCACTATCTATAATGGCAACACTTTATCCAACACCGCCACTGTAAACGTGGGAACAGCTTCAACCAGGGCACAAAACATTACCACTAACGGGCGGATGCTTGCTACCGTGCCGGTACTCTTGACCCAGTGGAGCAGCTCGCCAGGTTACAGCATCATTTCTTACCCGGCTACCTTACGCGATCTTTACGGCATTCGTTCGGCGAACAACTATGTCGGCTTCACCGGCAATACCGCTTTTACCATTTATTGTTCCGGCGGCGCTACACTCAATGTAACCGCGCAAACCACAGCCGCTCGCTACACCAATGCTACTTGCACCGCCGCTAACGAGGGGGCCGGCAATGCGGTGCGTCTGACCGGCCAGACCAATCCGATCGGCGCGATCCAATATAACGACTCGGACGGCGCAGAGACTACGGCGTTTTTACCGGATGTCGAATTGGCCGCCGAATATATGGTACCGACAAACGCGCAATATGTAGCGATCGCTTGTCCGCCGAAATACGGCGCAAATACGCTTGAGCTGTATAATCAGGCCGGTACTTTTGTTTCCTCACAGGGCTGCAATCCCGGAGCTAGTACGCCGGGTAAAGCTTATTTTGGTTCAGCTACCGACGGCGCCAACCTACTCAACGGCAGCCGTATCGTTTCCTCGAGCGGTAAACCATTCTATGCTTATTATGAAGATGCGACCGCGCCCGGCACCGCGACCGGCGGCGATGAGGGCAGTCTTTTCGGCGCGGTGCAAGCGAGAAAGCGCGCTCAGACAGAACCGAGCTTCAGCTTAGGTTCGGAAATTCCGCTTCCGACCTTCGTCTCGGGAATAGTCTATGCGGACGAGGGGATTAATCCGCTATTGACCGGACCGGTGGTCGCTATCGCGGTCGGCAATTCACTCATCGCCACCACTACCGCTTCATCGACCGACGGCAGTTTCTCTTTCGAGATATCCACCCCGGCCATCGGCGGCAGTTTCATGGTATTTATCGCCAGTTCCACCGTGTCTGGCGCGACTTTCAATCGTTATGCAGGCGTCGGTAACGTGACGGACCTGGATGTTTACCTGAACCGGGTAATTGTGCGCCATGACGACGGGGGACCGATCGCGAACAGCGATATCGATAACTACGATGCCGACCAGAATCCGCAGATCAAGGCAAGGGTGAGCGGCGGCAACTTGACCGCCTCCTCAAGCCAGATGCTTTATGTCTGGCCGGACGCGGAGTTCCGGCCGGCCGGTGCGGTTACCCTGTCGCCGGGGGCGGCAACGAGCACACCCGGCGGAGACCTGAAGATTTCCTCCAGCCTGTCAGTTTTCAATCCTGAAGCCAATGCCGTGTCAGTTGGCGGGGACTGGATCAATTACGGCACTTTCTCCAAGTCGGCCGGACAAACCGTAACCTTCGCCGCGACTTCAAGCGGTTTCACCATCGATAACGGTGCGTCTAATTTTGAAAACGTAACTTTTAACGGTGCCGGCGGCGGCTGGAGTTTTTCCGCGAGCACTGTGCTGGACGGAGATCTAACCGTTACCAATGGCACCCTGTCCGGCACCAACAATCTTACGGTCGGCGGCGGGGACGCGACGGGCAATGGGAATATCGCACTTTCCGGCGGTACTTTCACGCTCGAAGGCGGCGGCAGTTTCGGCGGGAATACCGCCTGGTCGTTCGCGGCGCTTACCTTCGGCGATGGCGTTGCCGCGGCCACCACCACCAAGAGCGGTAGCGGCTCGATAACCGCTTCAGCCGCGCTGACTATCAGCGCGAACCAGGGTCTCGACGCAGGTTCGTCCGTCTGGATACTTTCCGGGGCAGGCAGCCCGCTCGTCATCAACGGCAATTTTGATCCGCAGACTTCCATCTTCAGGTATGCTTCAGCGGCTGACACAGCGCCGACTCTCGCGGCCTACTACCGGCTGGAACTTGCTCCCGCGGCGGCGGGATCGCCTACTTACACCATCCCCGCGGGTACCTTGACCGTGGCTGATTATTTAGCCGTCGGCGATGGGGTGAACCCGGTTACCGTAACCGCGGCCACCTATGATTCTGTTCTGGATGTAAACGGTAATTTTACCATCGGCACCTCGTCCGTGTTTACCGCGGCCGGCACCGCCGCTTTTACTGTCGGCGGCAGCTGGACAGCGAGTGGCAGTTTCAATCATTCTTCAGGCACAGTAACTTTTGATGCCGCTTCGACCGGCAGAACCATCAATGCCGGCAACTCTCTTTTTTATGATGTGATATTTGATAGTGCCAGCGGCGGCTGGACCGTCGCGAAGAACGCCACCTCGACTGCTGACTGGACGATCACCGCCGCCAGCCAATTCACCGCCGCCTCGGCTGTTACCATCGAAGTCGGCGGAATATTCACCAACGGTGTCGGCGGCGCGGCCACGACCTGGACCGGTTCGACGCTTTATCTGAACGGCGCCTCAAGCACCATCGATGTTAAGACCACGGCGACGGAAGTATACGGCACTCTGCGTATCGGCGCGAACACCGATATCAGGATGTGGAACTCCACTTCCAGCGCGTATTCCATCGATCCGGGAGGCTCGCTATATTCCATGGACCATAACGGCGTCAATGGCGCGCTCTACATCTGGGGTGATCTCCACGGGACCGCTGGCACGGATTATTGGAGCTGGCAGACGGATTTCGACGGTACGGATCTGGCGGGTGCCGAGCGGCAGGTCAACGTCCGCCTCGCCGCCAACGCCACCACTACTTATGATGGCGGGAGCCTCTATGTTATCGGCACTAGCACTGCCACCACAACGATTGCCAATCAGGGGTCGGGCACTTACGCGCTTATCATCAATGGTGGTAGCCTGGCCGCGAACTATTATCAGATCAGGAATATCACTCCGGTCGGGCTTCAGCTTAACAGCGCCTCCACCATAACTTCGTTGGATCATGGCGATTTCCTGTTGGAGCAGGCCGGCGGTTCGATGATCACGGTCAGCGCGGAAACCGTCGATCAGAGTTCCGCCCTATTGAGCACCGCAGACAGATTCGCCACCTCTACCGGCGTGTCATCCGGATACAATGTCACCATGATTGGTACGCCGTCAAGTTATTGGGAGTTTACCGGTGCCTTCGGCAATTTCGCCGGGGAAGCGTATGACAATGAGGTAGCCGGAACCTGCGGACGGATTCGCTGGGATAATTCGAGTTGCGCGCAGATGACGCAGGCGCATTATCGCTGGCGCAACGACGACGGCGGCGAGGCGGCGGCCAGCTGGAAAGCGGCCGAAGACGCGAGTATCGTGGCGCAGAATAAGAACGAGAATATCCGTCTGCGTTTCGCTTTAGCAAGCGTGGGCGGCGCCGGTGCGGATAACTATAACTATCGTCTGTTGTTCGCAGACAAGGACGGCTACGGCAGCTGCGATTTGGTGCCTTCCGGCAATTATAATGAGGTGGCGACGACCACTGCCGGCAGTCCCAACGTGGTCATGTCGGCTTCACCGAATTTTATCGATCAGGCGGTTACCAGCCAGCAATTGACGGCTGTCGGAACCTTTGTGGCCGGTCGGATGGTGGAGCCGCCTTCCAACCAGACCTCCGCCATCAGCCTGCCCACCGGCTCATCGACGGAAGCGGAGTATAGTTTGCAGTTCACCGACCAATCGAACAGCTTTCAGTCTTTTTGTTTCAAGGTGGCGAACCGGACCTTTGATCTGGCGAATTACGACCACTTTGCCGAGGTCCGGATCGTCGGTCCGAGTGTCAGTGGCAACGCCCTGGAAAATGACCTCGGCGCCGCCTGGAGCGGCTGTGACGGCTCAACTAAGAATCTCAGTCTGGCGGTCAATGGCACGGTCATCGCCAGTACCAGTTGCGCGGCAGCCGGCGGCGCCTACTCTTTCCTTGACGCAGCTTTAGTCGCGGACGCGCCGGTATCGGTTTTTTTTAACACGAGCGGCGGCAATATTGATCGGGGAGTAGCGGTGACCAAGACCTTGAATTATTATTCGAATATAACGGTCAATCCGAGAAAGGGCAGGGTTTGGCTGAAAACGGAAGCGGGCGTAGCGGAGATCGCCAACGCTGATTTGGCGCATTGCGATTCAGCCGCTCCGGCAGAATGCGGTAACGTGCCTTATGTGGTGTCGGGCGGCAATCTTACGATCGAGTCCGATATCAAGCTGATTGTTGGCGAAGATATGGTTTTCCGTCCGGGCGGCGTTACCACGCTTACAGCTGGTGCCGCGAGCGCCGCCGTCGGCGGCGATTTGCTGATCGATCTTGGCGCTACCCTGAATATGGAAGCCAATGATCTGTATGTCGGCGGCGACTGGCAGAACCTCGGCACTTTCAGCGCCGTCGCCGGCCAGATCGTGACTTTCAGCGCCACTACCACCGGCTTCACCATTGAGCCGGGGGCGAGCGATTTCCGCTCGCTGACGTTCAACGGCGCCGGCGGCGGCTGGTCGTTCTCGGCCGCCGCGGCGATCGCCGATGATCTGGCGGTGGCAACCGGTACGCTCTCCGGCACTGCTGATCTCGCTGTCCGGGGCGGGGATATGGTCGGTGACGGCCTGGTCAATCTGACCGGCGGCCAGTTGACCCTCTCGGGCGGCGGCTATTTCGGCAGCAACCGGGACTGGATTTTCAATACGCTCACTTTTGGCGACGGCGCGGCAGCTTCTACTACCGAGAAGATCGGCACTGGCGCCGTGACAGTGAACGGCAGCCTGACCGTGGCCAGCCTCCAGACGCTCAATGCCTATACCAGCCTCTGGACGCTCGCGGCCGGCGGCACGCCGCTAGTGATAACCGGCAGTCTTACCGCCGCCTCCTCAACCTTCCGTTTCAGCGCGAATTCCGCTACCAATATCCCGGCCACCGGCTTCTATCAACTAGAGCTCTCGCCCGGGGCCGCCGGCTCGCCTATCTATACGATCGCCAACGGCACGCTCTCTACCGCCGACCGGCTGACCATCGGCGATGGCGTCAATCCGGTCGCTGTCACCGCGGCCACCTACAATTCCATTCTGGATATCAACGGCGACCTGAGTATCGCCACCTCAGCCGCGTTTACCGCCGCCGGTTCCTCGGTTTTCACCATCGGCGGCGGCTGGCAGAACAGCGGCACTTTCAACCATTCCAACGCCACCACCACCTTCGACGCCGCCTCGACCGGCCAGACGATCAATGCCGGCAATTCGGCTTTCTACAACCTCACTTTCGATAATCCCACCGGCGGCTGGACGATTCTCAGCAATGCCACCTCCACCCATGACTGGAATCTCGCGGCCGCCGCCTCGTTTACCGCCGCTGTCGGTGCCACTCTGGAAATCAACGGTACTTTCACCAATAGCATCGACAGCGCCTCCACCACCTGGACCGGTTCGACCCTTTACCTCAACGGCACGAGCCAGACGATCAATACCAAGAACGGCGCCTTCGATCATTATGATTCCCTGAAGATCGGCGCCAACACCGACATCCGCATGTGGAACTCGGTCGCGGATAATTATGACGTCAGTCCCACCGGCTCGCTTTATTCCATGGATCACGGCAATGTTGACGGTCACCTTTATATCTGGGGGGA
>Ga0172379_10001143_pt1 | contig 56292 bp, 48 predicted proteins | sample GrowelOW334metaG_FD_119756 | JGI IMG/M metagenome (GOLD analysis project Ga0172379, IMG submission 119756) | Groundwater microbial communities from an aquifer near a municipal landfill in Southern Ontario, Canada - Groundwater well OW334 metaG | ecosystem: Environmental > Aquatic > Deep... | reverse complement strand
GAGCCAGAACCAAAATTGATCTCAGAACAAGGATTAACGATTTTAGAAGCATGCCAAGGCTTGCCATGGTTAGAAGATTTTTGTTACATCAAAAATCAAATATCATTAATCGTTATTCTTAAATTTTTAATATTCTTGCCATTTTGCACAGTCCGCAGCTGCGGAATTTTTACTAACTATCTAATTCCTAATTATTCTTGCAACCTCGAAGGTTGCGGCTCAGTCTCTTCCTTAACCTTCGAGGTTATCATTCCTCATTCCTAATTATTGCACTCTACTAACCGCAACGCTCCAGGCGCCTTGCCCAACGCTGTTTACCGCACGGACCCGGTAAAAGATTCTTACTCCTTTCGGCACATCGTCATCAACAAAGAATGTTTTGGTTGTGGTCTTAAAGAGTTTCATTTCAGGCACGGTGGCTGTGTTCGCCGCGTCCGGGGCTGAGCCTTTCTGCCATTCATAAATATCGGCGTCCGGGTCAACTTTATCGGTTGAAACCACAAACCCTACTCCGTCGCTATCATCTTCAAGTATGGGGATCAATACTTTTGTCGGTGCGGGTTTGCGGGATATTGGTTTGCGAAGTTTTATTCCATACTCATTCAGTTTATCAGCATTGTTTTTTTCTAAGCCGGTAGCCAACGCTTCCAAACTATCGGCATACCTTTCGGCGGTGTCGCTTAAGGCATGGGCAGCACTTTGCTTTCCCGCAATCTGTTCTTTCAGATCTTCAATCTCCCTTTCTTTAGCGGTAAGCTCATCAATTTTCTGCTGAACCAGCTCCGGTGTTTCCGATTGGTTCTGCCACAGAAGGCTGTTTTTCGTCATGCCGTTTTTTAACGACTTTAGACGGTTGGCGCATGAGGACAGGTATTGGATCATAACTATTCTCCTATAAGGTTATTTGATAAATTACGCGGCTAATACCGCGTTTTTAAGCTTATTTCGCATTATTTATTTTGAAATTCGCGTTTTTCAATTCCCAAATCACACCTTTTAAATTGCAAAACCCATGCTAAGTTTCTTCAAACCCATTTTTAGTTTCTTCAGACGCGTTTTAAGTTTCTTTTCCCGCGTTCTAAGTTTTGTAAAATGCGTTCCAAGATTCTTCTATCGCGTTCTAAGTTTTTTAGGACGCGTTTTAAGTTTCTTTCCACGCGTTCAAAGATTTTTTGAACGCAGTTTTAATTTCTTCAACCGTGTTAAAAGATTTTTCTACTCCATTCTTAGTTTCTTTAAACGCGTTAAAAGTTTTTTGAACCGTATTTAAAGTTTCTTTAAGTGGGCGCGAAGATTTCTTTTTTCCGTTTCAAATTACTTTACATGAAATTTATTCCGCTAAACCGGGATTTTAGAGAGATAGTTGTGTTACTTAGAGGTTGGTTGTCAGCCATTAAGAGGTGAAGAAACATTTAGAAGATTAATTATGACTAATAACTGAAAACTAACCGCTATTTGGTTCCGGTTCAGCCAGAGCATACCCCGCAAAAGTTCTGTGGAAAAAAAACCGGTCTAATTTATAAATAAATTAAACCGGGTTACCACTATTCCAATTTAAAGCTTGCATATTTTTTTTCTCCCACGCCCACTTATACAAGTGAACAATAAATTGTTGCACAAATAAAAGCTATTTAAACGACAAAAAACAGTAGGGAACCCCCTACAAATTAGTAGGGAATCCCCTACAAATTAGTAGGGAACCCCCTACAAACTAGTAGGGAACCTCCTACTGAATTAGTAATAAAATCCGTAAAAGTTTATTTTTATCGCAAAATCTTTATTATTTTACACTGAGACTATTTTAGAGTTTAAAATGGCGCAAAATACAAATGAGTATGGAAAAATAATTTCCGCCACAGAGGGAGAAAATCTCTTCGGAGAAATTATTTCTTCATATAAGTTGAGTTCAGAGGAGTTGCTCTCTTACAGCCAAAATGCAGGGCAGTTAATAATGTTTGCTGAAGAAAATGACGAGCTTTTTGTTGCTGGTTCCGGAAGAGTAATTCTCTCCTTGAATACCAAAGCGCCGTCCCAAGACCTTGTTTTTCATGTTTATAGTGTTTCAAAAGTTAATGAGTTATTAACTCTAGGAAAAGAAGAAGTTATGGTTGTTGAAGTTAGAAGTGATGTAGTTGATTTAAAAAACGGAGAATTTATTTTAGAATTTGCACTGCTATGCCCACCTTACTGCAGCTAACAAAAAAACACAATGAAATATTTTCTTCAGTATCTAGGCCTAATTTCAACTGCAATACTTTTTTTATCTCTTTTTCCCTTTCTTATAAAAAAAATTGAAATAGGGAAAGAAAAAAGAATATTTGTGTATTTCATTGCTTTTTCTGTTCTTTCTGAAATAGTAGTGCAAACAACTTATTGGCACAAAATTAATAATATCGGCTTGGCGCATGTTTATTTTTCGGTTGAATTTTTCTTTTTCTTTTTTATCCTTTACCAATGGGAAACACGGTATAAACGCTATTGGTTAATTTCGGGTTTACTAATTGGCGTTTTTGTTCTAATAGATAATTTTATCATTACTCCTTTTTCCAAATTCGCAACTTATAGTGCAAGTTTGCAAAATTTTTATTTGTTCTTGTTTTCTGCCCGGTTACTTGTTGAAATTACCACTAAAAATTTTGTCCCGTTTTATAGGGACGACCGGTTTTATATTGCAGCCGGGATTTTTATTTATTCCAGCATAACGGCGCTGATGTACTTACTTTACAATTTCTTCACCGTTATACTTCCGTTTAACGTTGGGTATGTGTCGGTGATTTGTCTTAATTCCTTATTTATAGAGTCGATGATTAGTTATTACTGGCGCAAAAAAATATTGGCGGAAGCGCTCGGTTAGTTTTTCTTTTACAAGCGGCAGGTGTTATTATTGTTGTTGTAAGTTTTTATTTCTCTTTTTCTTATAAGTTGGTGTAATTTTTTTTTCGGAATTTTTGATATGTTATTGCAGACACAGGAAACTATTGGCTCAAATTTAAGTTTTATCACACTTGCCGTAATTATTATTTCGGTGTTGATAATGCTTCTTTTCTATTTCATCATTCGAGACCGCAAACGGCGCGATGAAATTCATGATCTAAAAAATCAACTAAATACTATGCTCTTACAGCGAGAATTGGAAAATGAAGAAAAAAATCCTCATAGCTGAAGACGAGCAACTTCACCGCTTTTATCTTAAAAGAGATATTGAAAGAGAGCGGGCTGAGGTGTATGAAGTTGTAGGCGAAGCAACTAACGGAGTTGAATTGCTAAAACTCTGGAAGCAGCTTTCTCCCGATATTATTATAGCAGATTTGAAAATGCCGGTTCTTACCGGAGGGGAAGCAATAAAAGAAATTCGCAGATTTGACGCTGACGTTAAAATTATTGTGCTAACCAGCCGGAATGAAAAATTTCTTTTTGAGGCTTTACATCCATTTGTTGATGCTTATCTTCTAAAAGAGAAAGAAAATCCGGAAGGGGTTTTAGATAAACTTGATGAAGTTGCCGGGTTGAAACAACTTCAAACACGAAAATATCTAACGCCCCTATTAGCAAAAGAAGGAAATCAAAGTTCTGATCTGAAGGATAAGATCATCGAAAAGATAAGAGAAGGGGCAACAAATAAAGAAATTGCAATTGAGTTAACGATTTCGGAAAAATATGTAGAAAAATTGTTAACGGAACTTTTTAAGCAGTATAATGCAAAAAACCGGGGAGAACTTCGTCTGAAAATTATTGAAATGGAGCGGTTGTAACTGAAAGTGTGTTCGGTCTGAAAATTTATTTTGATCAAAATCTGCTTTTTAGCACCAAAGCTAAGTTTTTAATCCCTTGCTAATTCTTAAAATAAGTGCTAACTTTGCTTAGTAATTTTTCGCCCGTATCGGGCGATTTTTGTTTGTATGCAGTTATTAGAAAAAAAAATAGTAAACATAACCCAAGAAGTAACAGACCGGAACGGCCTGCTGTTAGTCGATTTCCTTTTCCGTGGTTTTAATAATTCTATTGTTATAGAAATTTATATCGATGGAGAAAAAAGTGTTTCGGTTGAAGATTGCGCTAAAATTAGCCGTGAAATAAACGACCTGATTGAAGCCGAAAATCTTATTGACTCGGCATACCGGCTTGAAGTCTCTTCTCCAGGTGTAGATAGACCGCTTAAATTTCTTCAGCAATATTTAAAACATATCAACCGCAGTTTCGATCTACAGCTTGCAGAAGAGCAGGGAACAAGTAAAAAAGTTACAGGTAAACTTCTGAAAATTGAGGGAGAAAACCTTTTCTTTCTGATTCAAAAAGAAGAAACACTCGTTCCTTATAACACAATTAAAAAAGCAAAAGTAATTATTAGTTTTCCATGACGGAGATCTTGTAAAATGAATGCAGAAATAGTAGAATCATTCTCGCAAATGGTAAGAGAAAAAGGAGTTGATAAAGATATTCTTATCGGTATCATTTCTGAAATTTTTGGACTTTTAGTTCAGAAAAAATATGGTGAAGATGTTAATTTCGACATCGTAACCAATATGGATAGAGGCGATATCGAAATTTATTTAAACCGCGAAATTGTTGAAGTGGTCGAAGACCCGGTACATCAAATCAGTTTGGAAGAAGTAAATCAACGCGGAAACGAAGACGAATTGGATATTGGTGAAGATTATGTTGAGCGCCTTAAACTTGAATCATTTGGAAGAAGGTTAATCAATTTCGCAAAACAGAGTCTTAATCAACGCATTCGTGAGCTGGAAAAAGATATCATCTATAATGAGTATAAAGAACTTCTCGGAGAAATCGTTATCGGCGATATTTATCAAATTAGAAAAAGCGATATCCTCGTTAACCATAACAAGAACGAACTGTTAATGCCGCGCAACGAGCAAATTCCCTTTGAACGTTACCGCAAAGGAGAAACCGTTCGCGCTATTGTAAAAGAAGTTAAAAAAACAACCAGCGGACCGCAAATAATCATTTCTCGTGCAGACAATTTGTTCCTTCGCAGATTATTTGAAATTGAAATCCCTGAAATCTATGACGGCATTATTGATATTAAAGGAATTGCTCGCGAACCCGGCGAAAGAGCAAAAGTTTTTGTTGAATCTCAAGATAAAAGAATAGATGCCGTTGGCGCTTGCGTTGGAATGAAAGGTGTTCGTATCCACGCGATCGTAAGAGAATTACATAACGAGAATATCGATGTGATTAATTATTCCGATGATCCGGAAGTACAAATTCAGCGCGCTTTAGCTCCGGGAAAATTGAAAAAGATTGAAATTAATCAGCAAGAAAACAGAGTAACGGTTTTTGCAGATAACGATCAAGCATCGTTAATTGTAGGAAGAAACGGCGTTAATATCCGTTTGGCAATGAAGCTTACCGGGTATCAAATTGATTTGATCCGCGAAGAAAAACCTCTTGAAGAGTATGAGGATGACATTGAATTAATTGATCTTCGTGAAGAACTAAGCGAAGAAGTTTATCAAATATTGATAAACAACCGTTTCGATACGGCAGTTGAAGTGCTTCAAGCCGGAGAAGAAAAGTTGAAAGATATTCATGAGATCAGCGAAGAAAAAGCTAAAGAAATCATCGAGATCATTAAATCACAATTTGAAGAAGAGTAGTTAAATACAGGTTATTCGTTCCATGGAAGATGAAAAAAGTAAAAAAATTCGGGTTTCAAAACTTGCGGCAGAGTATAATCTTGCAGCGGAAGTAATCGTTGAATTTCTGAAGAAAAAAGGGTATGCTGTAAAAACCCACAACTCAATCGTTACCGACGAGATGATGACGGATATCCAGAATCATTTTAAAAAGGATTTGGAAAAAGCCGAGAAGCATCATAAAAAACTTGCCGAATTTTCTAAAAAAATGAGCGATAAAGCTCATAAAGAAAAAGAAGTAAAGATCGAAGAAGAACCTCTTCCAAAGCATCCTGAAGAACTTCCTCCACCTGAACCGGTAAAAGTACATGAACCGGTTAGAGAAGAAAAACCCGTTGAAATTGAAACTCCAAGTGTACCGGAGGTAAAAGAACAATTAATAGAAGAAGCAGTTCCGGAACCAATAGTTCCTGCCGAGGTAAAAGAAGAGCCAAAAGTTGAACATGTCCACGCCCATGCCCCTGCTGCTCCAAAACATTTGTCAAAGCCTGAAGTAAAGGTTGAAGAAACAGTTAAGAAAAGAGGATTAACTGTTCTTGGTAAAATGGATTTGAAAACCGGAAAAGAAATTACTCCCGCGCAAGATGAAGCTCAGAAAAAAGAAGCGGAACAAACAACGATCAAAAAGAAGAAAAAGAAACCGAAGCCTAAAAAGAAAGGCGAAGTTGCCCCTGAAGAAAATATCGTTGCAAAGAAAGTTAAAAAAGTTAAGAAATTCGAGATCGATGATAAGGAAGTAAAAGATACTATTCGTAAAACTTTACTCAGCATGGATGATGCAGGCGCTTCGGGTAGAGCGTTGAGCAGAAAGAAAAAGAAAAGAGAACGCGAAGAACTGGAAATTAAAAAGCAAGAAACTATTGCGCTTGATAAAAATAAAATCAAAGTGACGGAATTTATTGCGGTAAGTGAACTTGCCAACTTGATGGGAGTTCCCGTTGGCGATGTTATTTCAAAATGTATTTCGCTCGGATTGATGGTTTCTATCAATCAGCGTTTGGAAATTGATAATATTACTCTTGTTGCAGATGAGTTCGGCTTTGAAGTAGAAATTGCAAAAGAGTTCACTTCAGAAATTTTGGAAGATACTCCGGACAAGGAAGAAACGTTGCTTTTCCGTCCACCGGTTGTTACAATTATGGGACACGTGGATCACGGAAAAACCTCGTTGCTTGATTATATAAGAAGAGAAAATGTGGTTGCGGGCGAAGCCGGCGGAATTACCCAGCACATTGGTGCATATAAAGTTGATGTCGGGAACGGAAAGACAATTGCGTTTTTGGATACTCCGGGTCACGAAGCTTTTACAGCGATGCGTGCACGCGGGGCTCAAGTTACCGATATTGTAGTGCTTGTTGTTTCGGCTGATGATGCGGTAATGCCTCAAACGATTGAAGCTATTAACCATGCGCAGGCTGCTAATGTTTCTATGATCGTCGCTATCAATAAAATTGATAAGCCGGGAGCTAATGCCGAAAAAATTAAACAGCAATTAGCCGACAGAAAAATTTTAGTTGAAGATTGGGGCGGTAAATATCAATGCGTTGAACTCTCCGCTAAGACCGGGAAAAACGTTGATGTTTTACTCGAAAAGATTTTACTCGAATCAGAAATGCTCGATCTGAAAGCTAATCCAAACCGTGCAGCGCGTGGTGTAATCATTGAATCCGAACTTGATAAGGGACGCGGAATTACCGCGACAGTATTGGTTCAAAAAGGAACGTTGAAGATCGGTGATCCGTTTGTTGCCGGAATTCATCACGGCCGTGTTAGAGCAATGTTTGATGAACGAAACAGAAAAGTGCAAGAAGCTACTCCTTCAACTCCGGTTCTGGTAATTGGAATAGAAGGTGCACCTCAAGCCGGTGATCTTTTTATTTCGGTTGAAAGTGAACGCGCCGCGAAAGAAATTTCAATTAAACGCCAGCAGTTAAAACGAGAACAAGATCAAAAACAGGTTCATCATTTAACCCTTGATGAAATCTCACATCAGATAAGCATTGGTGGTGTAAAAGAACTTCCGATTATTGTTAAAGGTGATGTGGATGGTTCGGTTGAAGCTTTGGCTGATTCGTTAATGAAACTTTCGCGCGAAGAAGTTCTTGTAAAAGTTATTCATCGCGGTGTTGGTGCAATATCCGAAGGCGATGTGCTTCTTGCAGCCGCTTCAAACGCCATCATTATCGGATTTCATGTTCGTCCGAATTTAAATGCACGAAAATTAGCAGAGAATCAAAAAGTTGATATCCGTTTGTACAGCATCATTTACGACGCGATCAACGAAGTGAAATTGGCTCTTGAAGGATTGCTTTCCCCGGTTATTTCTGAAGAAGTTACTGCTACAGTTGAAATACGAGAAGTATTTAAAATTTCTAAAATTGGAACTGTTGCCGGATGCCGCGTACAGGAAGGAAAAATTCAACGGAACAATAAAATTAGATTGATTAGAGACGGAATCGTAATTTTTGAAGGCGATATCCTAACACTGAAACGATTTAAAGATGATGTTCGTGATGTTGATGCCGGTTTTGAATGCGGTATCAGCCTTGCAAACTATAATGATCTGAAGGCAGGCGATATTATCGAAGCCTACAAAATGATTGAAACGAAGAAGAAATTTATCTAAACCGGAAACGGTCGGATAGTTTGGAAGAATATGTCATTTAGATTACAAAAAATATCGAAATTAATTAAAGAAGAAATTAGTCTTATTTTCCTGCATAAAATTCAGGATGTATCAATAGGATTAGTCACCGTGACCAAAGTTGACGTTTCACCCGATTTGAAAAACGCGAAGATTTATCTTTCTGTTTTTCCAAACGACAAACGGGAAAGCTCCTTAACGAAAGTTAAAGAGATGCACGGATTCTTTCGAACAGAGCTTGCTGCCCGAATGACCACGCGTTATGTGCCGGAATTAAGATTCTTCCTCGACGACTCCGCCGATTATGTAGAACACATTGATACGTTACTTAAAAAAATTCACGAAAATGATAACCAAACAGACGAGTGATTTCTCAACTGTCGATTTTGTTACAGGGGAAACGCTTTTAATTGATAAACCGTTGCATTGGTCTTCCTTTAAAGTGATTCACAAACTCAGACAAATTATCGGCGTAAAAAAAATCGGTCACGCAGGGACCCTTGATCCTTTAGCTACAGGACTGCTTATCATTTGTACCGGAAAAAAAACCAAACAAATTTCTACGTTCCAGGATTTGCAAAAAATTTATACCGGCACAATTACGCTTGGCGGTGTTACTGCGTCGATGGACTCGGAAAAAGAAGTAACAGACATTAAACCGTTCAACTTAATTACCGAAGAAGAAATTCTTACCGCAAAAAAACTGTTTGAAGGAGAAATTGAACAAACTCCTCCTATGTACTCCGCGGTAAATTACGGTGGTAAAAAACTGTACGAACTTGCGCGAAAAGGAAAAACTGTCGAACGAAGTACAAGAAGTATTACAGTTCACAATTTTTCAATTACAAAAATTGCTCTTCCGGAAATTGATTTTGAGATTACTTGTTCAAAAGGAACATATATCCGGGTGTTGGCTAATGATCTTGGAGAAAAACTTGGCTGCGGCGCTTACCTTTCCGGTTTAAGAAGGACAGCTATCGGAGATTTTTCTGTTTCGGATGCGTTAACAGTGGAAGAATTTGCAGAAAAATATGGCAAAGAAGCTCTCCATTTTGCCGGGAATGAGGCATGATGCTTATTTCCTTTTCAACCCAAAATAGAGTATATTTGCACTTTATTGAAAGCTAAAGAAAATGCATGAGAGTTTATGACGACCTATTTCTCATAGAAAAAAACGACAACACGATAATTACAATCGGGACCTTTGACGGAGTTCATTTAGGTCATCAAGAAATTTTTAATGTTCTTATAAATAAATCGAAAAACAACGGCTGCAGAAGTTTCGTCATCACGTTTGAACCGCATCCGAGAATGGTTATTCAACCAAATTTTCAATTAAAATTGCTTACAACATTTCAAGAAAAAGTTGAAATATTGGAGAATATGGGAATTGATAATCTTCTGGTTATTCCTTTCACCAAAGAATTTTCTCAACTTACTTCGGAAGATTTTTTTAGAAAATACATTCTTGAAGGAATTGGAGTAAAAAAGATGGTGATTGGATATGACCACCATTTCGGCAAAGGAAGAGACGGCGACGAACAGAAAATTCGTGAATTGGGTTCTGTAAACGGTTTTGAAGTTCAAAAAACTGAAGCGGTAACGATAAACTCAACCGTTGTGAGCAGTTCTAAAATTAGGAATGCCCTTTCGGAAGGCGATGTTGAAAATGCTGCGCTGATGCTCGGCCGGAACTATTCATATGCAGGAAAAGTTGTTGTTGGTGATAAACGAGGCAGAGAACTTGGTTTTCCAACAGCCAACATTCAACTTGAAAATGAACTTAAAGTTGTCCCGAAAAACGGAGTTTATGCTGTAAAAGTAATTTTGGATGACGGCAGTTTTAATGGAGTTATGAATATCGGGTTGCGTCCAACTTTCAAAGAAACGACCATCGTTTTAAGCGAAGTGCACATTTTGAACTTTAATGAAGATATTTACGGAAAACAGATTCGCATTGAATTTATTTCACGGATCCGTGATGAAAAAAAATTCGGCTCCAAAGAAGAGTTGATAAAACAAATTGAAATTGACAAACAAGAAACAAATAAACGTTTAACAAAATAATTAATTCCGGTTCCCCTGCAAAGGTTGCAGGTAGTTCTGGAATTATATCGTACAAACAAATAGGAGAAAAAAAATGACCAAAGAAGAAAAATTGGAGCTCGTAACCAAATACGGAAAAAATGAAAAAGACTCCGGTACTTCGGAAGTGCAGATAGCATTGTTAACCAAAAGAATCAATGATCTTACCGAACATTTTAACAAACACGCAAAAGATCATCACTCACGCAGAGGATTATTAATGATGGTTGGTAAACGGAGACGCTTACTTGATTATCTTATTAAGAAAGACATTGAAAGATATAGAACCATTATTAAAGAATTGAATATTAGAAAGTAGGATCATTTTATGGTAGTTACAAAAAGTGTAGAAATTGGCGGAAAGCTATTCACAATTGAAACAGGGCGGTTTGCTAAACAAGCAAACGGCGCAGTAATGGTAACCTACGGTGAAACGATGGTTCTGGTAACTGCTGTTGCATCCGAGCAGGCAAAAGAAGATCAAGATTTCTTTCCTCTTCAAGTTGAATATAGAGAAAAAACTTCTGCCGCCGGAAAATTCCCCGGTGGGTTTATTAAACGCGAAGGAAGACCAACCGAAAAAGAAATTTTAAGCGCACGCTTAATCGATAGACCGATTCGTCCTCTTTTCCCGAGTGAATTTTTAAATGAAACTCAAGTAGTCGCTTCCGTTTATTCGTTTGATGGCGAAAATGATGCCGATGTGTTAGCCGCTTGCGGAGCCTCTGCAGCGTTAGCAATTTCCAACATTCCTTTTAGCGGACCGATTGCGGAAGTACGCGTTGGAATGTTGAATGGCGAAATGATTGTTAATCCAACGCATAAACAAGTTGAAGAAAGCGATCTTGAATTAGTTGTTGCCGGAACCGAAGATTCAATCATGATGGTTGAAGGGGAAGGAAAAGAAGTCGGCGAAGATGTAATGTTGAAAGCAATTCAATTTGCTCACAACGAAATCAAAAAACTTGTTCAACTGCAAAAGGACTTTGCGGCTGAATGCGGAATCGCAAAAAGAGTAGTTGAGAAAAAAGTTATTCCTCAAGAACTCTTTGACGACGTCGTTGCACTCGCAAAAGATAAATTGACAGGGATAGTTGCTTCCGTTCTTGCAAAAGAAGAACGCAGCGCACAGAACAAAGAATTAACAGAATCTGTTCTCGCCGCGCTTGAAGAAAAATATCCTGAACAGAAAAAAGTCATTAAATTAGTAATCCATGATCTGGAAAAAGATTTAATGAGAAAACGTATTTTAGCCGAGGGATTACGTCTCGACGGTAGAAATACAACACAAGTTCGTCCTATAACCATCGAACTTGGAATTCTCCCACGCACTCATGGTTCGGCACTCTTTACACGCGGAGAAACACAAAGTTTAACAACCGTTACACTCGGAACTAAAAATGACGAACAAATTATAGATGGGTTACGCGAAGAAAGCACGAAACGTTTTCTTCTTCATTATAACTTCCCACCGTTTAGCGTTGGTGAAGTTGGTAGAATGTCAGGTGTTGGCAGAAGAGAAATCGGACACGGCAATCTTGCAGAGCGTTCGTTAAAAATAATGGCACCTGCTGAAGCTGAATTCCCTTATACCTTGCGTATTATCTCGGATATTTTAGAATCAAACGGTTCCTCGTCAATGGCAACGGTTTGCGCCGGTTCGCTTGCAATGATGGATGGCGGCGTTCCGATTAAAAAAGCTGTTGCAGGAATTGCAATGGGTTTGGTTAAAGAAGAAAATCAGTTTGCTGTTCTTACGGATATTTTAGGCAACGAAGATCATCTCGGTGATATGGATTTTAAAGTTGCCGGAACTGCCGATGGAATTACAGGATTTCAAATGGATATTAAAATCGAAGGTATTTCATTTGAAATTTTGGAAAAAGCTCTTAACCAGGCAAAAGAGGGAAGACTGCACATTCTTGGAATAATGAACGAAGCAATCAGCAAGTCACGTGAATCACTTTCTAAATATGCACCTCATCTCATTTCAATTAAAGTTGAAACAGATCAGATAGGAATGATCATTGGACCCGGTGGCAAAACCATTCAGGGAATGCAAAGATTGTTCGGCGTTGACATCAACATCAATGATGATGGTATCGTCAACATTGCTTCACCAAATGCCGAAGGTGCAAAAAAGTGTAAAGAATATATTAAACAAATGACCGCGACCCCTGAAGTCGGTGAAATTTACGATGGCGTTATTACCAAAATCATGGATTTTGGTGCGTTCGTAGAAATATTACCTGGCAAAGAAGGGCTGTTGCACATCTCGCAAATTGATAATAAACGGGTGAACAAAGTAACCGATTATTACAAAGAAGGAGATAAAGTAAGGGTCAAATTGTTGAAGGTTGAAAACGGTAAGTTTAGTTTAAGCAGAAAAGAACTGCTTAATGAAGCCGGACAAGAAATTACCGAGTAACTTTGTCTCGTTTTCTTTTCAACTAAGAAAATGAGTAACAAAAAATCTGGTTTCACAATAAATGCTTTCGCAGAAATTCAAAATTTCTGCGAAGCATTGTTTTGTTTTGCAATTTCAAAAAAAAGTTTTTTTTATGGTATTCGTGTGATTTGCTCAACAACAAAAATTAACAAGGAAACATTCGTGTTCCGTTTAGTCAAAAGTCTTTTTGAAGGATTTTTCTTCTTCTCTATTTCAGAGAACTGTTCCTCCTTGATAGGAAACGAGATCACTTCATCTACGACCGAGTTTATAAAATGTATCTGTGGTTTCTTTAACGATTCGGGAGATACGATCAAAGGTTTTTACAATTATGGTAAAAGAAATTATTATCAACTCCTCTGCATCCGAAACACGCGTTTCGATAACCGAGGATGGGAATTTAGTCGACTTCTTTGTTGACTACCCTGAAAATCGCCGCATGGTCGGCGACATTTATCTTGGAAAAGTTGCGCGAGTTCTTCCCGGCATAAGAGCCGCTTTCATCAATATCGGAATGAAGCATGATGCATTTCTTCATTTTTCAGATATCGGTTTACGCACTAAAGATTTTCAAACATTAGCCGGGGATGATTCCGATGTTGATTTGGAAGATGAAGCTGAAGAAAAACAAAATTCTCAGCAACAACAACCCAATCAAGATCCACGCCTTATTAACGGCATCCCGAAATTAAAAAAGGGACAGGACGTCATCATTCAAATTACAAAGGAACCGGTAAGCAATAAAGGGGTACGGGTTACTACTTCGGTTTCCATTCCGGGAAGATTTTGTGTGCTGCTGCCTTTCGATAACAAAGTCGGTATTTCAAAAAAAATTAGTGATTATAAAGAAAGAAGAAGACTGCGAAGCCTTGCACGCGGAATTCTCCCTCCGAATTACGGATTGATCATCCGCACGGTTGCAAAAAATCAAAGCGAAGAAGCCCTATCTGAAGATCTTAATCTTCTGAAAAAAACTTGGGCAAAAATTGAAGAAGCAATTAAAACGGAACAACCTCCATCGCTGGTTTATCAAGATTTAAACACTACCTCAAGTGTTATTCGAGATTTATTTACTCCCGATGTTTCCAAAGTTGTTATTGATTCTAAAAAACTTTACAAACAAATAAAAGATTATGTTGAATTAGTTCATCCGGATTTAGCTGCAAAAGTTGAATTCTATAAATCCAAACAATCCGTTTTTGAAGCCTACAAAATTGAAGAACAAATAAAAACGCTCTTCGGCAGAAAAGTTCCGATGAAAAGCGGCGGCTACTTAATTATTGATCACACCGAAGCTATGGTGGTTGTAGACGTAAATAGCGGACGGTATGCAGCAAATAAAGAGCAGGAATTAAATTCGTTAAAAACAGATTTGGAAGCTGCACGCGAAATTGCACGACAACTGAGACTGCGTGATATCGGCGGACTTATTGTAATAGATTTTATAGATCTTGAAGATGATAAGAACCGTAAAAAAGTTTATGATGAATTGAAAAAAGAATTCCGTAGAGACCGCGCAAAAGTTTCTCTTTTGCCAATGTCTGATTTTGGTTTAGTTGAAATTACCCGGCAGAGGATTAGACAAAATATTCAGCAGATGACCTACGAACAATGCCCATATTGTGCGGGAACCGGATTGCTTACAAAAAAATCGCACGTACTTCATGATATTGAAGAATGGATCGGAAAACACAAAGCCAATTCCTCGGAACGCTCGCTTATTTTGAAGTGTCATCCGGCAATTGCAAGTAAGTTAAATGAGGGAGTTTTCAGCATGTTATTAAAGCTTCAGTTGAAAAATTTCTTACGTATTAAAATTGTTGAAGAAAATACTTTGAGTATGCATCAATACCGGTTTTATTCAAAAAAAGATAAAGTAGATTTGTCAAACTAAGCACCTTGCTTTTAAAAATGATTTAGTAATTTTAATTTCAGAAACTAGGAGAGTTAGATGAAAATATTTATTGATACCGCAAGCGTTAAAGAAATTCGTGAAGCTGCCTCGCTCGGACTTCTAGATGGAGTGACCACAAATCCCTCACTCGTAGCAAAAGAAGGAAAAGATTTCCGCACAATGCTTGACGAAATTTTAGCGATTGTTGATGGACCGGTAAGCGCCGAAGTTATCTCCACGGATTACGAGGGAATCCTTAAAGAAGGGCGCGAGCTTGCAGCAATTCATAAAAATATTGTTGTAAAGGTTCCGCTAATAAAAGAAGGGTTGAAAGCAGTTCGTACTCTTTCATCAGAAGGAATTAAAACAAATGTAACACTCTGTTTTTCACCTTCTCAAGCACTGCTTGCAGCAAAAGCCGGCGCTTCTTATATCAGTCCTTTTGTTGGAAGACTTGACGATATCAGCCACAATGGAATGCAATTAATCGAAGAGATCGTACAGATTTATCGCAACTACGATTATCCAACCGAAGTGCTTGTTGCCAGTATCCGCCATCCGCTTCATTTTGTTGAAGCAGCATTGATCGGAGCAGATGTATGCACGATGCCTTTCTCAGTAATTGACAAATTATTTAGCCACCCTCTCACTGACAACGGATTGGAAAAATTCCTTAGTGATTGGAAAAAAACTCAAAAATAAAAAATATATACAAAAATGAAACGTACAACCTTTTTTTCTATTCATAAAAATCTTAATGCAAAACTTGTTGAATTTGCCGGCTACGAAATGCCGGTTCAGTATTCATCCATTATCGCCGAACATAAAGCCGTAAGGCAGTCGGTCGGCGTGTTCGATGTAAGCCACATGGGCGAAGTGTTTGTCCGGGGCGAAAAAGCTTTTGACTTTGTTCAGGAAATAACCGTTAACGACGTTGAAAAATTATTTCCCGGACGCGTGCAGTATTCTGCAATGTGTTATGAAGACGGCGGAATTGTTGATGACCTTCTTGTCTATTGTATCTCCGGGAATGAATATCTTCTTGTTATCAACGCATCGAATATCGAAAAAGATTTTGCGTGGATGCAAAAAAATAATTCTTTCGGTGTTGAATTGATTAATGCCAGTGATGAGTATTCTTTACTCGCCGTGCAGGGTCCGAATTCAAAAAAAATAATAGAAAAACTTTATGGTAAAGAAATTCCGCTCGAATATTACCATTTCCTTTCCGGAAAAATTTTAGATGTAGAGATGATTATTTCGCGCACCGGATATACCGGCGAATTGGGATATGAACTTTATTTCAAGGGGGATGAACACATCGCGGAAAAAATCTGGAATGCCCTTTTTAAAGCCGGGAAAGAATTTGATATTCAGCCGGTTGGTTTGGGTGCGCGCGATTCACTTCGTCTTGAAATGGGATATTGTTTATACGGAAACGATATTGACCAGACAACAAATCCGCTTGAAGCCGGGCTGGGCTGGATCACCCGTTTATCAAAACCTCATTTCATCGGCAAGCAAGCATTGCTTGATGCTAAAAAGAATGGTCTAAAAAGAAAATTAACTCCTTTAGTTATTGAAGAAAGAGCTTTTCCGCGGCATGGTTACACGGTAGCTTTTCAAGGGAAAGAGATCGGGACGGTTACAAGCGGGACGGTTAGTCCGGTTCTTGAAAAAGGAATTGCACTTGCTTATCTTTCTTCCGATACTTTAAAGGAAACTAAAGAAGTTCAAATGCTTATTCGCGGAAAAGAAATTGCCGCACAAGTAGGCAGACTTCCGTTTATATCAAAATAAAAAGAGGGTTGAAAAAAGAATGAAAATTAATGTTGTGCTTTCACCGGCGAATGTTGATGAGCTCTATTTCTCCGGGAAAACAACCGTGGTAGTAGATATCCTTCGGGCAACGACGTCTATTTTAACCGCTTTAATGAACGGCGCTAAGGAAATTGTTCCCGTCGGTTCGGTTGAATTTGCTATGAAGGCTTCGAGCAATATGTTCGGAGGTCAAACACTGATCTGCGGCGAAAGAAACGCAAAAAAAATTGATGGCTTTAACCTTGGCAATTCTCCTTTGGAATTTGTTAGTGAAGTTATCGGTGGAAAATCTCTCGTTTTTTTTACAACCAACGGAACAAAAGCGATTGTTAAAGCGAAATATTCTGAAGAGGTTATTATAGGATCGTTTCTCAATCTTTCCGCTATCGCAAAATATTTAATAGAATTGAATAAACCTTTCGAAATTCTTTGCGCGGGGAGAAACAACAGTTTCTGTTTGGAAGATACCGTTTTTGCCGGAAAACTTATTTCCGAAATAATTTCTCTCACGACGGATGTTGAATTAAGCGATTCAGGTTTAGCTTCGGTAGCGATTGCAAAAACATTCGGAAAAAACTTAAAGAAAATGTTTGCCGAATCGGAACATGGAAAATTTTTAATTGAGAATGGTTTTGAAGAAGATTTAAAATATTGTGCGAAGTTAAATATTACAACGGATATTCCGGTGTATGCATCGAATGTAATTAAAATCGTGCATCAGTATAGTACGGAACATCAAATGTCCGGTATCTCAACTATCAGCTAAAAGAATGGCAAAAAAAAGTAACGGAAAAACAACTGAAGTAAAAAAAGATTCTCCTTATTTTTCTTTATCTGCCGAAAAGAAAAAGAAAATTCTCGGCATCTTTCTGTTAATTTTTGCACTCATCCTTTTATTAAGTATCGTTTCCTACTCCCGGTTTGACCGCGCATTATTAAGCTATCAATTGAATGATTTATTCCGGACATTCAACAGTGATCAACTGCAGCGGGAACTGCACACTGCACAAAACTGGCTTGGAATTATCGGAGCCTATCTTGCAGAATTCAGCATCAATACTACCCTTGGAATTTTTTCGCTTATCTATCCTTTTCTTATCGGGCTTTGGGGTTTTTCGCTTTTCAAAAAGATCGAATTAAAAACCTTATTAAACATTTCTAATTTGTTAATTGTTTCGGCACTATTGTTTTCCACTATTTTCGGTGTGTTTCGTCTTGAGTATAATATTTTCTACCAAACCTACGAACTCAGCGGAGCGTTCGGAAATTTTTTAGGAAAAGCATTAGGAACGCTGCTCGGTGGAGTTGGAAGCCTGTTGCTTTTAATGGCATTAATGGTGATTACACTCATCATTGCGTTCGATATTAAAATTGAAAAAATCTTTGAGTGGATCGCTTCTCTTTTTACCAAAACGCGAGATGCAGCAAAAGAAAAAATAAGTGAAGCAAAAACATCCGGCATAGAAAAAGATAATCTCGATAAAATTAAACAGCTTCGCGAAAAAAAGAAAAAGACGATCCTACCTGTCACCGGGGAAACAAAGCCATCTGAAGAGTCAAGTGAACTTATTGACGAACAAAAAGAAGAAACAACGATCCGCATCATCAGAAAAGATGAGATCCCTTCAAATAAAACTGAAGTGAAAAAGAAAGATGATGTTCTTGCGGAAGAAGAGAGCGAAGCAAAACCTAAAGTAAAAGATGATGACACAATAATTTTTGCCAACCGCGATATCGAAGCCGCCTTACCCGATCCGTGGGAAGAAAAGATAAAATATGTTTTTCCTTCACTTGATTTACTTAATGAAGTACCGGAAGAAAATTTCAAAGTCGCCGAAGAAGAATTAAAGAAGAATGCCGAACTGCTGAAGGATAAACTTTCTCTTTTCGATATTGAAATCCAGGATATTTCGGTAACGCCGGGTCCCGTAGTAACGTTGTATGAAATTGTTCCTGCGCCGGGAGTAAAGATTAGCAAGATCGTTAGTCTTGAGCATGATATTGCATTAGCGCTCGCTGCAAGAGGAATAAGAATTATCGCTCCAATTCCGGGGAAGAGCGCGATCGGTGTAGAGATACCAAACTCGGAACCATCGCTTGTTGTTGCTAAATCCGTTTTAAGTAAGCTTGCCAACACCAAAGCTGAACTTCCGTTGGCGTTGGGAAAAGATATAGTCGGTGAAGTTTTAATTTCAGATTTAGCAAAAATGCCTCACTTATTAATTGCCGGTTCAACCGGTTCGGGGAAAAGTGTCGGTATTAATATGATTATTGCAAGCCTGCTTTATGCAAAACATCCTTCAGAAGTAAAACTTGCGATCATCGATCCGAAGAAAATTGAACTATCGTTTTATAATTGTTTGCGCAAGCATTATCTCGCAGTCTCACCCGATTTTGATGAAGACATTGTAACTGTTCCAACCAACGCGGTTCTACTACTAAAATCTGTTGAATACGAAATGGAAAAGCGATACGATAAACTTGCTAAAGCCGGAGTAAGAAACATCGTTGATTATAATTTAAAAATTGCAGATCCAAAGAGAAAACCAAAAGATTCAGAGACGATGAAACATTATCATCTTCCGTACATTGTTGTTATCATTGATGAACTTGCGGATTTGATGATCACCGCCGGAAAGGAAGTTGAAGAACCGATCGCGCGGTTGGCGCAATTGGCAAGAGCTGTCGGGATTCATCTTGTGCTCGCTACGCAAAGACCTTCGGTGAATGTCATTACCGGTGTTATCAAAGCGAATTTCAGTGCACGTATGGCTTATCAAGTTGCAACAAAAATTGATTCGAGAACCATTCTTGACATGAACGGTGCGGAGCAATTACTTGGACGTGGCGATATGCTTTTCCTTCCTCCGGGATTGCCGAAACCGATCCGTATGCAAAACGCATTTATAACTACCGAAGAAGTTGAGCGTCTAACGGAATATATTTCCAAGCAAGAAGGTTATTCAAAGCCGTATAATTTGCCTTCTTTATATGATAAGAAAAAAGATGCGGCTGCTAAATTTATGGACGATGTTGATCCTTTATTTGCCGATGCGGCGCGAGTTGTGGTGCGGCACCAACAAGGTTCGGTATCATTACTGCAACGAAGATTAAAACTTGGGTATTCAAGGGCGGCACGCATTGTAGATCAGCTTGAAGAAGCCGGGATCGTTGGCCCGAACGACGGCAGCAAGGCGCGCGAAGTAATTATTGAAAATGAAGAACAGCTTGAAACGATTCTCAGAAATATTTAGATGAAGAAAATTTTAATCCTTTCACTTTTGATTTTGGCAAATACTTTTCCACAGGGAAAAGATGTTCCGCTTTTAAAAGCGATGCAAAATAAGTTTTCATTGTTGCACGATTTTTCCGTTGAGTTTTCTCAGGAAGTAAACGGAAAAGTTTTGATGTCGGGAAAACTCTCCTTCAAAAAAGAAAACATGCTTAGGCTTGAACTGAAGAATTTACTTATTGTTTCAGACGGTGTTACCAACTGGAATTACAGTAAAAAAGAAAAGAAAGTTATTATCAGCAGTTATGATGAAGACGACGCTTCGCTTTTTTCTCCAAAGAAATTTGTTTTTGATTACCCGAATCAATGTACTGTGAAAGAAGCAAAAGATGGCGGCAAAGACTATCTCTTGTTAACTCCGAATGCATCGTCAAACGATTTTAAACAAGCAAAAGTTTATCCAACCGCCGATCGGACGTTGCAGCAAATTATTGTAACTGCAAATGACGGGAGGGTGATCACCTTTCATTTTTCTAATTTCCGGGGCGACCAAAATTTTACCAAAGAGAAATTTTCTTTCCAAATTCCACAAGGAACAAAGATTATTGACCTCCGCTAATTCAAAACAAAAGATTACGCCGAGAGAATTTCTCAGCTTTGCGGTTTCGGTTTTGCTGAGTCTTGTCTTTCTCTATTTTGCATTTACGGGAGTTGACGCTGCGCGTTTGTTCGAGATTATTTCCGGCGCTTCGTTGTGGTGGATATTTGTTTTTGCTCTGCTTACACTTCTTGGCCATTATTTCCGGGCGTTGAGATGGAGAGTGATCTTATCTTCAATTAAAAAAGATGTAGAGGTTAATCACCTTTTTGGCTCGTTGTTAATTGGATACGGTGTGAATAACGTAATTCCCCGGCTGGGAGAAATATCGCGTGCGGTTTCTGTCGGACAGTTGGAAAATATTTCCCGCTCATCCATCTTCGGAACTATCGTTGTTGAACGTGTTATTGATATTATCTTCTTCGGTATTGCCGTTATCCTTTCGGCGTTTTTGTATCAAGGAAATCTTTACGCACAATTCCCCTGGTTAAAACTGACGATGTATTTCGGTTCAGCTTTTATCTTCATCGTTATTATTATTTTGGTTTTAAGTATAAGATATAAAGAGAAATTTTATTCGATCATTCTGTTCCTTACCAGAAAGCTATCTGTTGCGTTCTCAGAAAAAATCGCCTCAATATTTGAAAAACTTGTCTTTGGGTTTAGCAGTCTCTCCGGATGGAGGAATTATTCTAAAACTTTATTTTTTAGTGTTTTAATTATGCTTACGTATGGATTAAATTCCTATGTCGGCTTTTTAATTTTCGATATGCACAACGCGGCAAGCATAAGTCTAATCTCGGGATGGGTTGTGATGAGTATTAGTTCAATCGGTGTGATGATTCCTACTCCCGGCGGGATCGGCTCATACCACACCATAACAAAGTCGGTGCTAATTTCGCTCTATTCTTTTCAACCGGATGTTAGTATTGCGTACGCGACATTAACACATGGAATTTCCTATTTCATTCACTCAGCTTCCGCACTGATTTATTTTTTCTATTTCAGGAAAAAATATGCGGCTTTAAAACAAGCCTCTCTTTTTAAACTAGATGAGAAAAGTTAGATGAAGAAAATATTTGTTTTAGTAGTGGTTACAGTAATTAGTCTTCAAGCCCAATGGGAAGTACGCGGCAGCATGGGATTGAACATTGTAAGTATGCCGGACTTGAAAGATTATCTAAACACCAATTATTTTATTGGAAATGATAGACTCGGGGCTTTTACTCCTGCTGTTGAAACCGGCATTGAGGTCGGTTATCAAGTGGAAGAACATTTTCAAGTTGCGTGTGAATTGTCCTACGAATACAATTCTTTTTCCTATCCGGTCATTAACTCTTCGTTTGCGTACAATTTACTTCAACCCTCGTTGCTTGGGTATTACACGATTAACGGAACGGGATATCAATTTAAATTCGGCGGCGGCATCGGACCAAGATTTGTCATTGCGTCCGAGCCATCAATCTATACCACCGCTTTACTTAAATATACAAGTACAGGCTATGGACTTGTAGGCAAAATCGATGGGATTACTTCCCTCGGCGGGAATTATTTCGCATATATTGGTGTTGATTTACGATATAATAACAACGGGAATCTTTCCGATGCAAGCGGGAAAGAAAAAATAAATAATGTAACGAACGCAGCACTTTCACTTAATTCATTTTCTGCAGGTTTAAAAGTCGGCATCGCCGTAACATTTTAAGGAAATCTCATGTCAATTTTTGAAGCAATTATACTCGGGCTTATTCAAGGAATAACGGAATTTTTACCCGTCAGCAGTACAGGGCATTTAACTATTTTTGGGCGACTGTTTCATTTAATTTCGGAAGAAAATCCGCAGGCATGGACGTCGTTCATTGCGGTAATTCAGCTTGGAACGCTCGTTGCTATTCTTGTTTATTTTTGGAAAGACATTTGGCATATCGTAAATGCTTTTCTAAAAGAGAACGTCTCCTCACGAAAAAAGTTTGCAGTGCAATCGCTTGATTCCAAGATGGGTTGGTTTATTATTGTTGGAACAATTCCGATTGTTACGCTTGGATTGAGTTTCAAAAATGTAATCGAAGGAACACTAACAAAAAATCTTTTTGTAATTGCAGGAAGTTTAATAGCCCTAGCTGTTATTCTTGCAATCGCGGAACGGAAAGCAAAATTCAAAAAAGAAATGAAAGACATTACCGTTCTTGATTCAATTTGGATTGGAATAGCACAGGCGATGGCGTTGATCCCCGGCTCATCACGTTCCGGAACAACTATAACCGGCGGATTATTCATCGGGTTCACACGCGAGTCGGCAGCGAGGTTTTCTTTTCTTCTAAGCATTCCTTCCGTATTTGCAAGCGGCATGCTGGAGCTTTATGAACAAATAAAATTTATTGATCACGCGGGAGTTGTCAACCTTGTTATCGCGACAATCGTTTCGGGAATAAGCGGGTATGCCGCAATAGATTTTCTTTTGAAATATTTACGCAAGAATACAACGTTCGTTTTTATTTACTACCGGATAGCGCTTGGCATTTTAATTTTAGTTTTAATTTCATTAAACATTCTAAAACCATAAGAGGAACCAATGAAGTTTTTATTTCTTCTCACAATGTTGGCTTTAACTTTGGGCTGTAAGAGTGAATCAACAATACAACAAAAAGGTGATATCGTGACACAATATATGAATGGAAAAGATTCGGTAACCGTTGCCGTAATCAAAACGAATATGGGAACAATTGAGATTTTACTGCTCGATAAACATGTTCCTAAAACTGTAGAAAATTTTGTAGGGCTCGCAGAAAAAGGGTACTACAACGGAATTATCTTTCACAGAGTGATTGAGAATTTTATGATTCAAGGCGGCGACCCGACCGGTACCGGCAGAGGCGGAGAAAGTTTCTGGGGCAAAGCATTTGAAGATGAATTTAATATGGATCTGAAACATGAAACTCCGGGCGTTCTCTCAATGGCTAACGCGGGACCAAACACAAACGGAAGCCAATTTTTTATTACGCTTGTTCCAACTCCCTGGCTGGATGGAAAGCATAGTATTTTCGGACATGTTATTAATGGAATGGATGTCGTTCAGGCAATTGGTAAAGTAGCTACATCGCAACCTTATAACAAGCCGCTTAAAGATGTTGTTATGGAATCGGTGACTATAGAAAAAAGAGCGCCTGAAAAACAGTCTCCTAAAAAATAAGTTTAAAAATGGCGAAGCAGTTTTTTCAAGATATTTCGGAAATTCAAAAACATTGTAAGATAAAGAAATTTTCCCCCGTCTATTTTTTAGCGGGGGAGGATTCGTTCAGTCTTAATGAAGCTGCCGAATCGCTTGAAAAAGCAATCACTCCTTTACTCTCAAGTGAATTTGATAAGCAAATCTATTTCGGTAGTTCTTCTTCTTTGAATGAAGTGCTTGATTTTGCCCAATCATTTCCGTTTGGTGACGGGAAGAAATTCATTCTTGTAAAAGAGTTTGAAAAAATGAAAGAAGAGAAGCAGTCAACGTTACTTGAACGCTATTTAAAAAATCCTCCCGATTTTTCCATCCTTGTTCTCCTCTTTAACGCATCCGTAAAAAGTTCTGAAAAAGGATTGATAAAAATATTTGCCGACAACGATTTTATCTACGAAGCTAAAGAAATAAAAGGAGCTTCGCTGGTGAACTGGATAAGACAATACGCAAATGTTCAGCATAAACATATTTCTGAAGTTGATGCGGAATTTCTTCTCAGTCTTGTTGGTGAAAGCCGCGAGATGCTTGAGATGCAGCTTGAGAAAATGATTTCATCGCTCGGCGAGAAAAATGAAATCACTTTCAAAGAGATTGAAGCGAATGTTGTATCAACAAAAGAGTATTCAATTTTTAATTTGCAGGACGCGATAAGTGCACAGAAAAAGACGGAAGCAGTTAAGATCGCGTTTCAATTGTTGGAAAAAGAAGGGATCATTCTTTTACTTGCGATGCTGAACAAATACTTCACATCGCTGGCGCAAATTCCCGAAATGCTTGAACAGAAACTACCTGAACAAATGATAGCGAGAATTGTCGGTACCCATCCCTATTACTTGAAAAATTTTATTGCTGCGAGAAAGCATTTCAGCGATGCTAAGCTTTTAGCGATCAGCAAAGTGTTGTTTGAATCCGATGTCGCGGTAAAATCAACTTCAACCGATCATAAAACAATTCTTCTTCTTTTACTCCAAACGATCTTTAGCGGACGATAAGATAAGCCGCTACCGTTGCAACCGCTCCGGCGACATTCCACATTTTGTTTTTAGAGTTGAACATCCCGATAGTAACAACGATCCAAACCAAAGCGAAAGATAATTCCGGTAAAGAGAACATCTCAAAAAATTGAGGGACTCTTTGATTAACCGCGCCGAGTTCAAATAAATTTTTTACGGGGACTAAAAAGAATCCATACATGCTGAATGAAATAAGTGTAAAGAGCGCGAATGTTTTAGTCTTTGCACGCTCTTCAAAAAATGCTAATCCAATGCGGATGCTAAGCAGCAAGCCAAGAAAAAAAGTTAGAACAAAAGTTGAACTGATGGAAGTGGGAACGAATCCTAAAAACTTGGTATGCAGCGTTAGAGTTGAAGGAACTTGAATAGTTGTCTCTTTACCGTGCAAATAAACTTTATACCAAATTTCTGTCTCCGGTTTTTGCAAAGGAATTGAACAAGAGAGAAAGCCCTTCTCTTTTTTTAGTTGAACAGTGTCTCGAATAACGGAAGTAGTCTTCCACCAGATAACCGAACCGTTTATTTGTTCTGAATCGGTGCGCAGAGAAATTTTAAAATCTTCTTTGCCCCGGTAAATTTTATCGAATGCGTAGGTAACTTTTTCTCCATCAACGGCGGTTGTGCCGGTAATTGGATATTCTTCGGAAGTTACATTTTTAAAATAGCTGAGCAGAACAGCTACTACTATTGCCGAAATCCATAAGATTATTTTTTGTTTCTTTTCCATAACGCCTTCTTTTTAACGGGTAAAAATACAAAATTTGTTCCCTCTTCTTTGGCGGAAATAAATAATTCTTCCCATCATCGTTCACGATGATTTTTCCGCACAACTCTATCCTACAGAATACAGATGATTACTCAACTGTCAATGACAATTCCTTGACAGAGAAAGTTGATAAAAACAAATAAAAGTGCGAATTGAAGTAAAACACATGGAGGATTCAGAGAATTATCCGACGATTTTTGTGATTTTTTGTAAGGTGAGTTAGTTAAAAACCGGTCTTTCAAACCCCTTGTTGAAAATCCAACGGTTTGTGGGGGACTTTTTGATAACCGGAGTGTGTGTGATGGTTGATGGAGAATCACGGTTGGTTAACGGAAAATCTTGGTTGGTCGTCAGAGAGTCTCCGGAGGTTGTCCGCCGATGTCGGGAGGTTGTCTGTCAATGTCCGGAGGTTCTCCGTCGATGTCCTGAGGTTGTCTGCCAATGTCGGGAGGTTCTCCGCCAATGTCGGGAGGTTGTCCATCAATCTTCGGAGGTTAGGCTCTGATCTCCTTTAATTTCCGTTAAATTTAAGCAGTTTGGGCTGGAATAGTGAGATATTGTGCTGGAACGTTAAAAGGGATGGAAAAAGGGAGAGCCGGTTTTTCGTATTAGGGCTGTTGTTACACCTCAAGAAAGGGGAAGAAGAAAAATCAATTGATCTTTGCGATACGAGCGGTGGATTGTTCCTCTTGAAACGGAATTAAACCCTCTTTTTCACCGTTTAAAAGGAAGGTGGGGTTTAGTCCTCATTTTTCAGAGTTTTAAGATGATTTTTAAATATTTAAAGGCTCTAAATTTGTTGACTTAACAAAGGTTAATCTTTATATTTGTTTACTAATTTTACTCAAATAAGAAATATTCCATGAGTCTGAACATCAAAATTTTTTCCGGTTCTTCCAATAGGGCTCTGGCGGATAAGATCGCACGAAAAACCGGAAATGAATTGGGTCTGGTCGATTCCAAACGCTTTAGCGATGGCGAAATTTGGGTAAAGTATGGAGAAAATATTCGGGGATCGGAGATGTTTATTATTCAATCAACGAATACCCCGGCGGAAAATTTATTAGAATTGTTGATAATGATCGACGCTGCCCGGCGAGCATCCGCTAAAAAAATTACTGCGGTTCTTCCTTATTTTGGTTATGCAAGGCAAGACCGGAAAGATCAACCGAGAGTTTCAATTACCGCAAAATTGGTTGCAAATCTTATTACAAAAGCGGGCGCAGACCGTGTTATGACGATGGATTTGCATGCAGCACAGATCCAGGGATTTTTTGATATTCCGTTGGATCATCTATTCGGGTCTTCAATCTTTTTAAGTAATTTGGCAGAGATAAGCGATAATCTTGTAGTCGTCTCTCCCGATGTTGGCGGAATAAAAATGGCTCGTTCGTACGCGAAAAGGCTTAATGCGAGTTTGGTGGTTATTGATAAACGCAGACCGGTACAAAATCAAGCTGAAGTAACAAATATCATTGGCGATGTTAACGGAAAAGATGTGCTGCTTGTTGACGACTTAATTGATACTGCCGGAACGTTTTGTGTTGCAATTGAAGCCTTAAAAGCAAAAGGCGCAAAAAAAATTTTCGGCTCTGTTACCCATGCTTTGCTTTCGGGAAATGCAGTTGAAAAATTAAATAATTCAGCTTTAGAAAAGTTGTTCGTCTCGGATACAATTCCTTTGACGCCGGAACAGCAATCGGAAAAAATTGAAATTTGTACTGCTTCGGATTTATTTGCCGAGGCAATTATTAGAACATATAAAAACGAATCCATTAGTTCGTTGTTTGACGTAGATAAAGGTTAATGTAATTAACCAAAAGGAGACCCCATGGAAAAAATAACCTTAAATGGTAATGTAAGACAAAACTTAAGCAAATCTTCTAAAACTCAATTGCGAAATGCTGCAAGAGTGCCGGGCGTGATTTATGCTAAAGGAATTGAACCGATCACCGTTGATGTAGCGGCAAGCGCCATCAATGCATTGGTTTTTACAACTAAAACTCACCTCATTAACCTTGTGCTCGATACTCAAAAAGAAATTGATTGTGTATTGAAAGATTATCAATTTGACCCGGTAACCGATAAAGTTATTCATTTTGATCTGCAAGGAATTGTTGCCGGACAAAAAATTGAAATTGAAATTCCGATTCTCTTTACCGGTTCAGCGATTGGAGTAAGAGAAGGCGGACAGTTGCAAGAATTTATGCACAAATTAACTGTTAGTTGTTTGCCTAGCCAGATCCCGGAACAAATTGAGATAAGCATTGCTAACTTGAAGATCGGTTCTTCAATTCACGTTGCCGATGTAAAGGTTGAAAACGCTGAGATCTTACATGCCGAGGATGCTGTTATTGTTGGTGTAGTACCGCCGAAAGTAGTAGTTGAAGCTGTTGCCGGCGCTGAAGCAGTTAAAGAGCCTGAAATTATAGGCAAAGGTAAAGAAAAATCTGAAGAAGCCTAGAACTCGTGAAAGCAATAATTGGAATCGGTAACCCGGGGGATAAGTACCAACTCACCCGCCACAATATCGGGTATATCTTTTTAGATTATTTGGCGGAAAAGTTAGGACTAAAATTTTCTCAATCTTTATTCAGTTATCAAGAAGCAAGAGGGCGTCTTGGAGACGTCCCTTTTGTTCTTATTAAACCTACAACATTTGTAAACCTTTCCGGTGTGGCTGTTGCGCAGGTGATGGAAAATCTTTCCCTCACCCCCGAAGATATTCTTATTGTTTATGATGATATTAATCTTGAAGAGGGATTATTCAAATTAAGAAAAAGCGGCGGAGATGGTGGACATAACGGAATCAAGTCTATCATTTATCACATGAATTCACAAAATTTTTCCCGCTTGAGAATAGGGGTTGGTAATAAATTTAAGAGCGGCGAAATGGTGAAGTTTGTGCTTAGCAGTTTTGATTTTGAAGCTATGAAGCGAGTTGAACCCGTTTTGGAAACTTCATTTGATATGGTAAAAGCTTTTATTGAAACCGGTGAGAAGGCGATGTATGACATCAATAGCCGGTTGAACAATGCAAATACAAAACCCAAAAGTAATTTGGACTTAGAAGGCTAAACTCAAAAAGATTATCTCTACAAGAGGTGGTTTTTTTGTTCGTGCTCTGTTTACAAAATAACTGTGTTTCTATCAACCAATTCAATACGAGGACTTATGAGGAACAAGATTTCTTTCTTTGTTTTATTTCTTTTTGCCCCCATGTTTGCTTTTGCTAGTGAAGCAAACCTTAAAATCCCCACACTCTCGCCAGATCAAAATAATTTACTTCTTCTCGGCACCCTGGTCTGTTTGCTGGGGCTTGGGTTCGGAGTCTATCAATTCTTTAAGGTAAAAAATTTACACGCACATCAATCTATGCTTGATGTTGCCCAGATTATTTTTGAAACATCAAAAACTTATCTTGTACAGCAAGGTAAACTTTTGATAGTTCTGTTTGTCTTTATCGCCGTCTGCGTAGCTTTTTATTTTGGTTATCTTCAAGGGAACTCCGTCGGCGGAGTATTGTTGATCTTAAGTTGGACGGTAGTAGGAATTCTTGGTTCTTACAGCGTTGCCTGGTTCGGAATCCGGATGAATACGCTCGCAAATAGTAGAATGGCTTTTGCTTCTCTTGAACGGAAACCGATCAAACTCTTAAACATTCCTCTTGATGCAGGCATGAGCATTGGCGTTATGCTTATCTGTGTAGAATTAATTATGATGTTGATCATTCTTCTCTTTGTTCCAAGAGAATTTGCAGGGGCTAGTTTTATCGGCTTTGCAATCGGCGAATCACTTGGTGCAAGTGCATTAAGAATTGCCGGCGGTATTTTTACAAAGATCGCCGATATTGGTTCCGACTTAATGAAAATCGTTTTCAAAATAAAAGAAGATGATCCAAGAAATCCAGGAGTTATTGCAGACTGCGTTGGCGATAATGCCGGTGATAGCGTTGGTCCAACAGCAGATGGTTTTGAAACTTACGGAGTAACCGGTGTTGCGTTGATAAGTTTTATTGTTCTTGCGGTAAAAGATGTTCCCAATCAGATGGAATTGTTAACGTGGATCTTTGCCATGAGAATTATGATGATCATTACTTCGATTGTGGCTTTTGGTGTGAACCGCGTTGTAAGCCAAATCCGTTACGGCAAGAAGGATGAATTTGATTTTGAAGCGCCGCTTACTTCTTTAGTGTGGATCACTTCAATTCTTTCAATACTTGTAACATTTGGAACAAGCAGTTTGTTGATCGGTCATTTGCCGAATAATCTTTGGCTTACCTTATCTATCATTATTAGCTGCGGAACACTTGGCGCCGCGTTAATCCCGGAATTCACAAAAATATTTACAAGTCCGAAATCAAAACATGTTAACGAAATTGTTTCCGCTTCACGCGAAGGTGGAGCTTCATTAACAATTCTTTCAGGATTAGTTGCCGGTAATTTCAGCGCTCTCTGGATGGGAATGGTTTTCATTCTATTGATGTTTGTCGCTTATTTTGCTAGTACATTCGGATTAAATACACTCATGATTTATCCCTCCATTTTTGCTTTTGGTCTTGTAGCTTTTGGATTTTTGGGAATGGGACCTGTTACCATTGCGGTAGACAGCTATGGACCGGTTACGGATAATGCTCAATCAATTTATGAACTTTCTTTAATTGAAAGTATCGAAGGCGTTGATAAGCAAATTGAAAAAGATTTCGGATTCAAGCCCGATTTTGAAAAAGCAAAACACTATCTTGAGGCGAATGACGGAGCCGGAAACACGTTCAAGGCAACGGCAAAACCGGTCTTAATCGGTACCGCGGTAGTTGGTGCTACAACCATGATCTTCTCTTTAATTTTAGTTATTCAAAATGTACTCGGAGTAAAACCGGAAACTATTTTGAACCTGCTTAATCCTTATTCAATTTTAGGATTTCTTGCCGGCGGCGCTGTAATCTATTGGTTTACGGGCGCATCAATACAAGCCGTTACAACAGGTGCATACCGCGCGGTTGAATATATTAAGCAGAATATTCAACTAGATGAAAACGCGAGTAAAAGCGCCTCAACAGAGAAATCGAAAGAAGTTGTAAAAATCTGCACACAGTATGCTCAAACCGGAATGTTCAATATCTTCATCGGTATCTTTTCATTCGCGTTAGCGTTTGCGTTCCTTTCCGCTCCGATAAGTCTGGTTACCGGAATGACCGATGACGCAAAGATAGCCGCAAGTGCTTCGGCTTCTTTATTTATAAGTTATCTTATTTCAATTGCATTGTTTGGTTTATATCAGGCGATCTTTATGGCAAATGCCGGAGGAGCCTGGGATAATGCTAAAAAAGTGGTTGAAGTGGATTTGAAAGAAAAAGGAACTCCGCTGCACGATGCAACAGTTATTGGCGATACGGTTGGCGATCCATTTAAAGATACCTCTTCGGTAGCGCTTAATCCGATCATTAAATTCACTACGTTGTTCGGGTTGCTCGCAATGGAAATTGCCATTGATGAAAGATTTAGAGCAACGGCTCCTTATATCGGATTTGTATTCCTTTTGATTGCCCTTACGTTTGTATGGCGGTCGTTCTATTCAATGAGAATTAAAAAATCGTAAATAATACAACCTTGAAGGTTACGGAAGAAGTTAAACCGGAACCTTCAAGGTTATTTTAATCTTTTAATTGATTTGTGCAATTACGAAAAATTCGCTAATTTTAAGCAGAAAATTTAGATAATTAGTTTCTATTAACCCTGCTCTCATTTATAGATGAGGGCCTAAATGTCCAAAGGGAGGTGAAACCTTGAGACGAAATAACTATGAAAGTGGAGTTATTATAAATGCTACACTTGACGATACCCAGATTGAAGCCCTTGTTGCAAAGATCAAAGAACTAATTGCCAACAACGGTGGAGAGTTGAAACATACCGATTTATGGGGAAGAAAACGCCTTGCTTATATGATCCAAAAACATAAAGTAGGATACTACGCTTTTTTCCGGTTCGAAGCTCCCTCAGAATTTATTTTAAAGTTAGAAAGAATGTATAAACTTGAAGAAACTATTCTTCGGTTCCTTACTTTAAAACTTGATAAATACGCCCTCGGAGAACTAGAAAAACAGGCAGCAAATCAAGCCCTGAAAGCAGAAGTCGTTCCAGAAGCTCCCGTGATTGCGGAGATTCCCGTTGCAGCTGAAGTTGATGTAAAAGAAGACGAGAAATAATTTTGCTAAAACATTATGAATAATCTGGAGGATTTCTATGGCTGACCTAAGAATGCCGGAAATTAATTATGTTACCATCGTAGGAAATTTAACAAGAGATCCTATTTATAGAACAACAACAAATAATACTCCGGTAGTTAATTTTTCTATCGCAACGAACCGAAAATACAGAGATAGTTCCAACATACTGCAGGAAGATGTTTGTTATATAGGTGTTGTTGCATGGAATAAGCTGGCTGAAAGCTGTAAGAATAAACTTAAAAAAGGTTATGCGGTTTTGGTTGACGGCGAACTGCAAAGCAGAAGCTGGAAAACCGAAGACGGGTTTAACCGAAGTGTGGTCGAAATTAAAGCGCGAAGAATTCAGTTTCTGAATAAAACCTTCAAAGGGAATAATCATTCCAACGGAGGTGCTGAAGAAACCGAAATTTTTGAGGATGATAATGTTGACTACACCGAAGATTCTTTCGATAAATTTTTATCCCCGGAAGAATCTAATCTAATTAACAGTGATGATAATAACCGATAAGGTGATGTAAATGAGAAATCAAAAAGTTTGTAGATTTACCGAAGCGGGAGTTGTATATATCGACTATAAAGATACCAAAATCTTGCAGCGGTTTATTTCCGAACAAGGGAGAATTATCCCGAAACGGATTACCGGAACAAGCGCTAAGTATCACCGAGAATTAACTCTTGCTATTAAACGTGCGAGACACATGGCGCTAATGCCTTTTGTTTCCGATACAGTTAAGTAATTGATGAGGCAATGAAATGAAAGTTATTTTAAGACAGACCATCGATACATTGGGCCAGATTGGCGAAATTGTCGAGGTGAAAGACGGCTACGCTTTGAATTATTTAATTCCAAAGCAGTATGCCTACTTAGCTTTAAAAGGAAACCTAAAAGCTATTGAAGAAGAAAAGAAACAACTTCAGAAACGGAAAGATAAAGAAGTTGATGAAGCTAAATCTTTAGCTGCCGAATTGGAAAAAGTTTCTGTTCAAATCTCTGTGCAGGTTGGCGAAGAAGACAAAATCTTCGGCAGCGTTACTTCTCAAATGATAGCCGACAAGCTGAAAGAAAAAGGCTTTGATATCGAAAAGAGAAAAATTGAAATTGAAGAACAGATAAAATCGTTGGGCATTTATGATGTTAAAGTAAAAGTGCATCAAGCGGTTTTAGCGACCATTAAAGTCTGGGTTGTAAGAGAATAGTACTTCTTCACCCAAATGTGTGTTGGAATAGAGAAGTAAGAAGTACAACTTCGTCATTTATTGTTCCTGATTCGCTATTCGATATTCCAGGCTCTCAAATAAATTCTATAAAAGGCTGTAGCAATAAAAGTTGCTCAGCCTTTTTATTTTTAAATATCTGAGTCAGTTTAAAAATTCTTTAAGAAAGGATTTTGTTCGTTTCAGTAAAATTTAATAATTTTAAAACGTAAATGTAGTTCTGAGTGTTTTTAACTTTTTTTCGGAGGTACTATGCGAAAAACGGGTTTATTCTTCATTCTTTCCTTTGTTTCATTTTCACTATTAAGTGAAATCTTTCCACAAGTCCCAGATCAAATACAAAAATATAGGGCAGAACCCTACGGCGATAGAAACCACGAAAAAGAATCTGTTTTAGATGGGAACAATATCCGCACTCTCTTTAAAAATACGGGAGAAATTGCCCATTGGCCTTTCCAACCTTCTGTTGAATGGCCCAAAGGAAGTGGACAAACTTATCTTGATGGAATGACTTTACTGATTGGCGCTGAAGTAACCGCTCCTGGAAATCAAGCGGTTATACATCCGATAGAAACTTCATATCGTGAACAAATGGATTATGATCCGATAACAGGAGAAGTCTGGGGATTGGAACCAATTCCTGGTTATACAAATGTTTCATCTACAAAGCCGGCAATGAGTTATGATAAAAATTCATGGCCGAAGGTTTGGCCTGATGCATTAAATTTGTCGCCTGAATTTAACGGTAACTTCCCAAGTTATTTCGGTTTAAATTCAAACAAGGCAGTACTGGAATCATTCTTTGTTATGGATGATTCAAAAGATAAAGAATTCACACACTCACCTTACAAATATTTTCCAATTTTATCAGACACAAACCGTGGAGGATTGGGATTAAGAATCGAATCACGTATACTTCAATTTAGTGATTTAGAAATGCAAAACATTATCATTATGAAATACAAAATCACAAATATCTCGGATTTTGATTACGATAAAATGTGTTTTGGTTTCTATGCTGATGCAGGTGTTGGTGGACCGAGCAGTGGTGGTGATGATGTTCGTTATAAAAAAGAGTTGGAACTGGTGTATGCATGGGATCATCTGGGGAAAGGAATTCCTGGCAATTGGAGTACCGGTTATATAGGATTTGCCTCATTGGAATCTCCGCAACACATAGGTTTGACCTCTGTTTCATTTACCGAACTTGCCTATACACCGTCAAATCCCTGGCCTAAAAATGATGAAACCGTTTGGCAGAAAATGGTTGGTGGTTTTGTTGATACTTCGATAACATATGCAAACGCAAATATTGTTTTTTCAACCGGACCATTTTCTTTCCCCAAATTTTCCACAGACTCAATTGCAGCAGCAATCATTTGTGCAGAAAATTTAAAAGAACTGTTGATTTCTACGAAAATCACAAAATATTTCATTAAGAATAATTTCACTTTAAATTCAACAGAAGGGAATGTTTCTTTAACTTTAACCAAACCAGTTAATAAAGAGAAAGTTTCGGGAGTATATCCAATTCAATATTCTCTTTCAAACTATACAGGAGAAGCGACACATTACATATATCATTTCACGCCAACAGATGGTTGGTCTTTAATTGGGAAAGACGAAAACAATAGCGGTTATTTTTATTGGACGACAGATTCGGTAAAAGAGGGTATCCATCATCAAATAAAGGTAATTTCTGTAACAGATAGCTCGGTGTTTACTGTAACATCAGGTTTTTTTACCATTCAAAATAATGAAATCACCAAGCCAGATATTTTCATCCAATCACCGTTAACAGGAAGTAAACTTACAGGAGAAGTGGATGTAAAATTCTGGGGAGGAGACGCTGACGGAGATCCATGTCAAATTAATTTCTATTATAAACAGAATATAAATTCTAATCCAACCTTAGTAGCATCAAACTTGAAGGAAACTGATTTATCGTTCACTTGGAATACAAATAACTCTGCAAATTCATCAACCGGTGAACTGATCGGTCAAATTATTTCCAAAGCAGATACCTTCTATAGCTCAATAAAAGGTCTTAATATCTATAATGAGAGAACAAATCCATATCCAGATGCAATCAATTATATAGTTGATCAAAAAGGGAGAGGCACGGGGAGCATTGGTATGCATCTGATTGATCCCTCGTTGGTTACCGGTGATGAGTATTTGGTGGTTTTTGATTCAGCTTATTTTGATAAACCAACTCTCTATTACAAACTCTTTAATAAAACCAAAGGAAATACATTTATTGGGAATATTTTTGAAGTGCAAAATCAAGAGGAGAGTTTTTTATTTGATGGATTAAGAATTGTAATTATAAATGATAGAGGGGGGAATGCCGACATGTTGTTCACTAAATGGGTTGCAGGTAACTCTAATGCGCTACTGTCGGTTAGCCACGATGTTTCGCCGACAAGTTGGCGGGGGGAAGTTGATTACGAAATAAGATTTAGTGATCAGATAGTTGATACTACCGATATTCAGTCTGGTTCATACGTAATCTTACCGGTAAACTTTGAGGTTTTTAATATTACTTCAAAATATAAAACCAGAATAGCAATGGCTGATCCCGACAAATCGGGTTCGTTTACTCCAGGAGACGAACTTCTTATCTTAGAATCTGATTGGGCTCCAGACTTGACCTCTTGGCGTGTATTTTACTACCCGCAGATAGATTCAACGATTGCTACAATTCCTCCAACTGTGGGAGATGTTTTCCGAATCGTTGCTGAGAAAGAATTTGTAAAAGGAGATTCGATCACTTTTACCACTTCCGGGTTGGTTGGTGTTAGAGATAGGGATGTAAAACCATCTTCTTATTCACTTTCACAGAATTATCCTAACCCGTTTAATCCAGTTACTAAAATTCAGTTTACCGTTCCGCAAAATGAAATGGTGAAAATAAAAGTATATGATTTCCTTGGAGCGGAAATTGCAACGCTGGTAAATAGGGAAATGAATTCGGGCAGTTACGAAGTTGATTTTAATGGCAAAACACTTGCGAGCGGAATATATTTTGTTCGCATGGAAGCCGGTAAATTTGTTGAGACGAAGAAGGTTGTGCTCTTAAAATAATGCAGTTATCTTAAAAACATTTTTGCGTCACATTGAGCGAAGCCGAAGTGCTCATTTCTCGACTTCGCTCGAAATGACGTGGCGTATTATTCGTTGTGTCTCGTTACACCACTTTAACTTTTACCACCACTTTCAGTACCTCCGATTTCTGTGTGCCGGCTATTCCCGGAAGGTGAACTTCATGCGGAAAAATTATTGCAAATGTTTTTTCCATTAAAGGAAAATGTATTCCATCACCAATAAAAAAACGAACGTCTTTTTCTTCATCATACTCGGTTAAGGGAGGCACTTCACCAATGTCTTCAACTCCTATCTGTTCAAAACCGGAGGCAACATACTGGATATCAATATATTTTCTGTGTGCTTCCCATTTCGGTTCTTGAGCATGATGCGTTTCATATCTGTTTACAACAGCAAAAACATTCTCGCCGTCAAGAGGATATTTTCCGTTTTCAACTTGCGAAAAATTTGTCTGCTGCAAATATTCAAACGCAAGCTGAAAACTTTTATGTAATGGAAAATATATCTGTGCATGCTCAAGTTCGTCAAGTATCATAACTATGCCGCTTTTTCTTTAAATCCTTTTATCATCCATTTTCTTGCAAGGAATAACCCGATCGGACTAATGATAGCGATCAAGCCGTAAATAAACCACATCGCCTGGGTATTCATCAATTGTGGTGCAACTCCTTCCGGGCAGTAGTGCATCAAGAACCAACCGGAATATAAACTTGTAATAACTTTTGTTAAGAACCAGGGAAACTGTCCAATCCCCATATAAATACCGGTCATTCCTTTTGGAGCAATTTCTGCAACCCATTGGAGAAATCTCGGCTGCCACATTGCTTCGCCTATAGTCATGATAATTAAGTATCCGAACACCGTGTAAAGGTTTGGTCCAAACGCCAGCAGAAATGTTGGAGAAGCCATTACAAGTGTTCCTAAGATCATCATCTTATAAGCGTTTCTGGTTGAGGTTAATGCAGCAACCATCGGTGTTAATATAAAAATTAAAATCGGATTGAAGTTGGTGAAGAACTCAAAGTTATCGCTCACCACACCTGTAAATGCTCTGCTGAAGTAGGCGGGAAGCGTAAGCCAGTTGTGCGCGAACAGGGTTTGAACAGGAATCAAAATAAAAATGAAATAGAGAAAACGTAAATCCTTTAACGGGAAATTCTTCATGTAATATTTCATTTTGTCTTTTAAAGGAAGATTTTCAATTGCATCATCACCATCAGATTTTGAACTAATATCTGTTACCGTAGCATCTTTAATGGCTTTGTTGGTAAGAACAAACATCACCACAAAAATTCCCGCAACCGTAAGAATAACGTACACCCAGAAGACTCCGGTTATCTCGAAACTCTTTCTAACCGGAGGTGAGATCAAACCCGGTAAAAATCCGCCGAGATTCATAACCGCGTACAACATGGCGTATCCCATTGCGGAAGTTTTTTCGGTTGTAAATTGTTTTACCGCCGCGTATGCCGCAGGCTGATAAATTCCGTAGCCGAGAATGATCCAGAAAATTCCAAACATGGCAATCAAGTGAGGTGAAGACCATAGTCCGTTCGCCCCAAATTGTGGACTGATAGTAAGCAAGATTCTTCCTACCAGCATTAAGATCAACGAAACGAGAAATGATTTTCTTACACCGATAATATCAACCGTGGCGCCGAGAAAAAGCATGCTTAACGTTATTCCAGCAGTAAGAAAACCGACCATTTGTCCCGCGTTAATATCATTTAACCCGATATCTTTATTAAAAAAAATAGTAAGCAACCCGACAACGCCAAAGTACGTTAGTCCCTCAAGCAGGTAAGAAAGATTAACTCCCCACAACGCGCGCGGTGAGTGAAAGAGATCGATAAAGGGTTGGGTTACTTCCGAAACAGTTTGCTGAAAAATACTTTTAACTATTGGTTTTTTTTGTTCTTCCATACATTCCTTTGTGGTCAAATGGTTCGTAATTATTCGCAATAAATTCTTGTTGAAAAATAGGAAGGAACTTTGACATAATTAAAATTTGCTGAAAATAATTTTAGCTGAAGAAAAAGTTTTTCCACGGCGATCAAACACAATTCCTTGTTAGAGAACGAACGGATAATTTGAGAAGCAATAATTTGAAATCAAGCATTCATCAACTAAATTAGTATAAAGATTGTGAAAAATTATTTTCTATTATTCAATAGACCGGAGAGTTGATGAGCAAGTTTAATTACGTTATCAAACGAAGCGGAGCTACCGTTCCCTTTAACCCTGAACGCATTGCAAATGTTATTTACAGAGCCGCTGTTTCGGTAGGCGGACGCGACAAAGAAAAAGCTGCTGAACTTGCCAAGCAGGTTGTGGCATATATGGAAGAAAAATTTGACGCCGGCTACAAACCGCATGTTGAAGAAATCCAGGATATTGTTGAAAAAGTTTTAATCGAAAACGGTCACGCAAAAGTCGCAAAGGAATTTATTCTTTATCGTGAAGAAGCTTCGCAAAGAAGACAGACGGACTCACGCCATTTTTCTAAACCGCTTGAAAATATTCCCTGGGCAAAAGTTTGGCATTCGCTTGACTGGGCTGTTGCGCATAATCTTCACAGAATTGATCTGGTGAATGAACGGATTAGAAAAGGAGATTTCCCACAGATCGTGCATGAATCGGAATCTGCATACGAAATGCAGCTTGATACTGCTGCAGAATTGATCAAAGAAAGAGGTAATGAACTGAAAATGGTGATGGTTAGCGGTCCCTCTTCTTCCGGCAAAACGACAACAACGTACAAACTTGAACTGCGTTTAAAAAAAGCAGGCATGCGCTTTGTGCCGCTCATTGTTGATAATTATTTTTTTGATCTGGAGCTTCACCCAAAAGATGAATTCGGCGATTATGATTTTGAAACTCCACAATCACTTAACCTTGAACTTATCAATAACCATCTTAAACGGCTTGCCGCCGGTGAAGAAGTAAAAATTCCTTATTATGATTTTAAAGAAGGCAAAGGATATCCCGACCGGACACCGATCCAGCTTCATGAAAACGAAGTTCTGCTGATTGATAGTTTGTATGGATTGTATCCCGATTTTAGCAAAGACATTCCTGCCGAACAAAAATTTAAACTCTATTTAGAACCGCTACTGCAAATGAAAAATAGCGCGGGAGAATATCTTCGCTGGACAGATCTACGTTTGATCCGCCGGATGTTGCGCGACTCGGTGCACCGCGCGTATAAACCTGAACAAACGCTGCTTCATTGGCATTACGTGCGCTCGGCAGAAAAAAGGAATATTCTTCCCTACTCAAGTACCGCAGACTATATCGTAAACACATCTATGGCGTATGAGGTACCGCTTTACCGTCCGAAACTTTTAACGGAGTTTGCCGAATGGGAAAAGAAATACGCGAATGATCCGTTACGTGAAGATGCCTTTGTGCGGGCTATGCGTGTAAAGAAGATGCTTGAAGAAATTGACCCGGTTGAAGATGATTCGCCTGTTCCGGGAGATTCCGTTCTGCGCGAGTTCATCGGAGGCAGCACGGAAAATTATCATTAAGTTCTATTTTAAAAGCAACAATTTTGTGTGTAAGGCAGTTTTGCCGGCAATCATGCTGATGAAATAAATTCCGCTCGGCAGTTCTGTTCCGTTAAACGCAAAAGTAAACTTCCCGCTCTGCAGTTCGCCTTTAAATATTTCTCGGACTAGTTCACCGGTGATATTGTATGCTTTTAGATCAACAGTAGTTTCTTTTGGCAAAGAAACAGCAATGGTTGTAACCGGATTAAATGGATTTGGATAGGATGAGATCGTATATGCTTCGGGAACTTGATCGACCGCGTAATTCTTTTCCGTTGAAGTAATTCTTTGTTTTAATTTTGCAATTGCTAGATTAGCTTCATCAATCCGTTCAATTTTTATTTTCCCCTCACTGATTTTATTCATTACAATCGTTACAATTGAATCAACTAACGAGTGGTTGTTTTGTATGTTGGTTGTATAGAGCAGAATATCGTTCCCTGCATTTATCGCCAGCTCAATAACTTGATCGAAAGGATAATTGTCAGAAATTGCTTTCATAAAGAGTGCATCCGTGATTACTACTCCATTAAACCCGAGTTGTTTGCGAAGAAGATTGGTAATGACGTTATACGAAAGTGAAGCCGGATAAATTGAATCAAGATTTTTGTTGAATAAATGCCCGACCATCGTCATCCCGTTAAATCCCTGGCTAAAGAGTTTTTGATATGGAATGAGTTCCGAATCTGACCAAGTAGAAGTAATGTCGGTAAACCCGAGATGTGAATCCTGCATAGCGCTTCCGTGTCCGGGAAAATGTTTTAAAGTTGAAACAATTCCTTTTTTAGAAAATTCATTGATAAACAAATTTGCATGTTTGAAAACTCCCATCGGGTCAGCGGAGAAACTTCTTTCGAGAGCGCCGATAGCGGGACTTAAGGGATTTACATCCACGTCAACCACCGGTGCAAAGTTTACATTGATGCCGCCGCTTTTTAGCCAGCCAGCCATTTTGGAACTCCAGACCATTGTAGTATCCATCGAGTCAATCTGCGTCCCAATTTTAAAAGCGGAATACGTTTTTTCATATCCGTTATTCTGATTAAGCCGGGCAACCCTTCCGCCTTCCTCGTCAATTGAAATAAGCAGCGGAAGCATTGCCGTATTTTTTAATTGCGTGGTGAGTTGAGATAATTGCTGCGGATCGGTAACGTTTCCAGCAAATAGAATTACTCCTCCAAGTCCTCTTTTATTTAAATCAACCGCTAATGTATCCGGCATGGTCGTTCCGGAAAATCCCATCATCAGCATTTGAGCGATTTTGGTTTGCAAATTTAAATTCTGTGATTGTATTTGCGAAAAAGAGACCAACAAAAAAAACAAAAATGTTGGTAAAAATTTAAAGTTCAAGCTAACTCCGTGTTTAAGCATTCGTTACCATTCTTACTTCGTAATTCTCCATTCCTAATTAACAAAGTCGTCATACCAGAATGGTTTGGTTTGTAGTTCATCAAAACGAAGAATGGATTTGAACAAAACGATCTCGTTTTGGGTAAGATAAGGAAGAATCGTTGTTGGAAGAGCCGTTATTCTTTTTGAAGCTAAAATCTTTAGCAGTAGTTCTTCGGTGAGAAAATTTATTCTACGGAATTCGCTAAAGACAAAAAGAAGATCAAAAATATTTGTTCTACCCGAATCAAACTCCACCAAAACTCTTTCCGCAAAAGGCTGTAGGTATTCAACCGGAACAGCATCAATTGAATAGTAAATCTCAGCGACCTTTCGTCTGCCGTCTTTTTGCGGCTTAGAAATAAAGAAGAGAAAAAATTCACCCCGCTTCATATCGTTTAACTTTTCTCTGAATTCCTCTTTTTTAATTTGAGAAAAGTGGAAAAAAATATCAGCCGGGTAGTGTAGACTTTTCAGAAAACCGTATCCCTTCTCATCAATTTTTTTTACACGGCAGAAATCCAATGGTTCCATTAAGTAGGTCTAAATTAATTTGAAAATGTAATGTTGTAATTTACTAAAAAGCCCCTTGGCAGAGAGGCTTTTTATTGTTTTATGAAAATTACTTGAGAAGGATCATCTTCTTTGTTTGAGTAAAACTTCCTGCCTGGAGTTGATAGAAATAGACACCGCTTGGGAGTGTGTTGGTAGTTAGTAGTGGGTTGTTAGTCGTGGAAAAGTTGATGGAATATGTCCCTGCCGCCTGTTCCTCATTTACCAAGGTTGCTATTTCATTTCCGAGAGGATCAAAGATTTTCAAATTAACTTTACTGTTAACCGCCAATTGATAACTGATTACCGTCGCCGGATTAAACGGATTCGGATAATTATTTCCCAAATGGAATTCCGAAGGTGCATTGGTTTGAGGTTCTTCGTTTATTTTTACCTGGGTTACGTTAAATACTTCAACTTCATAAAGCGAATAGCCATAGATTGTTCCCCGTTTAATTCCGTAAATACGGATGTACTGTGCAGAAGCATGCACTTCATATTTCTCAATTCCACCTAAACCGTTTATTTGATGCGCAAAGTCGGTCCAGTTGTTGCCGTCATTCGAGATTTGAATTTTGTATTCCTTTCCGTAGGCAGCTTCCCAGTATAATTTTATCTGAGTGAATTCCTGAACTGAACCAAGATCAATAGTAAGAGTTTGCGGATCAGAAAATTGCGAAGACCAGCGTGTTCCGTAATTTCCATCAACGGCTTTATCCCCTTCAAGCCCAGCTTTTTCAACAGAAGAAACAGTAACAGTTTTTCGCAATGCGATACTCAGCGGTGGAGCTTCATATACTTTAAACGATGCGGATTTTTTATTATTCAAAGTATTTCGTTCGGAAATAGCAGTTAAATAATTTACGTCAGCTTCAACTGTAAAATCTGAGGGTTGGTCGGCAGTCCATGTATAACTGCTATCCATTCCGATCGTTCCGTTAATTAATTTCATTCCTCCGGCGGGAATCGGTTCGGTAAGTTCGGAAAATTTACTTATCGCTTGCCCGTTTACTTTGAAAAGAACTTCAAGCGGTTGATCGGTTGGAGTAGTGCCTGTGCCTCTGTTTATTATTGTCGCTAAAAATTGAACCTTCTCTCCTTTTAAAGGATAAGCCGGAACCGTGCGGATGTTTGCAATTTGTAAATCGGGAATAGGCGTTGCAGTTGTTAGTTCAAACGTTCCTTGTAAGGGAAGATTATCAGAGGAAGATCCAACGTGTACAGCATAAGTGCCGGGGGCTACCATGTAGCTTTGAGTCGCTTCATCAAAATAGTAAAGCTCGTTTGGTGTAATTTGGAAAGCGACGGTTTTTGTCTCACCCGCTTCCAACGGAATTCTTTTAAAAGCTTTTAATTCTTTTACGGGCATCTGTATGGGAGATGCATTATTGGCAAGATAAAGTTGAACAACTTCTTCCCCGGCTCTTACGCCGGAATTTGTAACATCAACGGAAACTTGAATAATATCTCCGGTAGGAGCCTGCGTGGGAGTAACAACAAGATCGCTGTAATCAAACGTTGTATAACTTAGTCCATAGCCAAAAGCGAATTCGGGAATGATCTTCAACTTATCAAAATAGCGGTAGCCGCAGCCGAAATCATTGGTAAAGCTAAAATCAGTTATGAGTGAAGAATACTGAGCGTCAAATTTTGGCATAGTTACCGGAAGCCGCCCGGCAGGGTTATACTCTCCGAACAAAACTTGTGCGATTGCATTTCCTCCTTCTTGCCCCGGATAGAAAGCGTAAATCAATCCTTCAATATCATTAACAAAACTGTTTACCCCGCATATACCTCCGCTAATTAAAACTACTATTACTTTTTGATTGACACTCGTAAGTTGTTTGATAAAATCTTTTTGTTTGCCGGGGAGTTCTATCGAGCCGTTTGCTCTATCAAGACCTTCTCCTTCCTGTGTGGGATCCAATCCGCCGAAATAAATTACTACATCTGCTTGTTGTGCTTTTTGTAAAGCATCGGTGAGATCAGAGGCATAGTTACCTGAAATTTCACAACCTTTTGCGTAAAGAACTTTGCCGGCACCGAGATAATTTTCAATTCCTTCTTTTGGAGAAACTTTATAGAACGGATCAACCCAACTGCTGCCGGTTCCGTCTGTTTGCAGTACAGCAGCATTCGGACCAACAACAGCAATAGTATTAATCGAGGTACTGTTTAGAGGAAGTATTCCATTTGCATTTTCTAAGAGGACGAGACTCTTTTTACCCGCCTCAAGACAAAGTTCTTGATGCGCCTTGCTGTTCAAGTCGTCGGGATTTCCTGCGGGATAATAATCTAACATTCCCGAAAGTATTTTTGTGCGAAGCACATTTCTCACTGCTTCATCAATAATTGAAATGGGAACAACTCCCGTTGCGACAAGATTGGGCAGATCATTTTGATAATGGTCTGAACCCATGCAAATATCAGTTCCCCCTTTTATTCCTTTTTCCGCACTCTTGATAGCATTCCAATCGGACACGACATAATATGGGAAGCCCCAACGCTGACGCAGAATTGTCCGCAACAAGTTTGAGTCTTCGGCGGCTTGTTCACCGTTTATTAAATTGTATGCGCTCATAATGGAAAAGGAACCTGCATCTTGTACAGAGGTACGGAAATTTAATCCGTAGTGATCCATTAATAATTGTTGTGTGATTGTATAATTGTTGTTCGTCCGGTTTGCTTGTTTGTGTTTTAAATTGAAATGTTTAATTGTTGCAAGGCATGGTGTTTCTTGAACACCTTTAACAACCGACGACGTTATTTGTGCATTGAGGTACGGATCTTCGCCACTACTTTCCGGTGTTCTGCCATTTCGCGGATCGCGGGTTAGATCCATTGCCGGACCAAGCATTTGGTGTTTCCCTTTTGCACGGAATTCTTCTCCCATTGCCTTCCCGACTCGTTCAGCTAAGTCAACATCCCATGTTGCAGCCATAGAAATACCGACCGGGAAAGAAGTTGCGTAACCATCACGGACACCGTGAGGACCATCAGACATTACGAAACCGGGAATTCCCAAACGTAAGTTATCGGCTGTATTAAAGCCTCCTTCTTTGTGGAGCTGCAAAATTTTTTCTGCGGTTGTCATTTGGTTTAAAAGATTGGTTATTCGTTCTTCAACACTTTGTGCAAAAACGGTTGTAACGCCAAAGAAAAGAATAAATGATAAAAAGAAGAAGTGCATCTTCAGATAACCGGTAAATCTATTTTTCATGTAAAGGATTTTCATTATGAAAGATAATATGTATTGTGTCGTTTATTTTGTCAAAATCATTTTTTTTGTTTGAGAAAAATTTCCTGCTTTAAGTTGATAGAAATAAACTCCGCTTGGCAGGATGTTGGTGGTTATCCGCCCAAGGCGGAGTTTGTTGTTCGTTGCATCGAAGTTGATGGAATAATTCCCGGCTTTTTGTTCTTCGTTTACTAGGGTTGCTATTTCATTACCAAGAAGATTAAAGATTTTTAAACTGACTTTACTGGTAACTGCCAACTGATAACTTATTACTGTCGTCGGATTAAATGGATTCGGGTAATTTTGTCCAAGTTCGAATTTGTTTGGAATATTCTTTTCGTTTTCAATATCGGTAGCTGCTAGATCAAACTTTACAAAATTGATATTAAAACCGCCGAAATAAAAATTCAATGAAAAAGTATGCTTCCCTTGAGTAAGAGGAATATTATTTACAGCTAAGCTACGCCACGAAGACCACCCACCTGTCGCCGGAACATCAATGAGATTACCGAGATTCTGTCCATCCCACCGCATAAGAATTTTCCCATCCCCCATATTTGCGGTTACGCGAATAAGTAAATTATAAGTTCCCGTTTGCGCAACATTTACGGTGTAATTAAGATATTCGCCGGTGTTAATCCAACCGACGTCGTAGCCGTTAGTTGGCGCATCGCTGCATTTTTCAATATCAACACCATCGTTGCGGAATTGTCCACCGCTGTTCCAGCTTCCGTTATTCCCGGTATTTTGGTAGTCATTATCTTTATAGGCATATCCATTTTGGCCATAGTCATAGTTGGTTGCATAGATAATTCCGGGAATAGTATTTTCGCTAAATGGAAGTGTCTGAGTGCTTTTCACTTGTCTGAACATTGCATCAATTACACCGTTGTTCGGCTTACATGAATCAATGTTGAGACTTTTGGCAAATTTCGTTAATGCATTTACTGCATAATCAACGGTAGGTTTTGTTGTTTGCCCACTCCAATATTTTAAGAGATAGTCATACTCAGCCGGTTTAGTAATGCACATAAGGCTGTTATTTCCTTCAACTTTTTTCAATGTCCACCACGCCCAGCCAATATTATATAATTCCATTAATTTGATAGCGTCGGTGAACCATTGATTCGAATTTTCACCCGATTCACCAAGCCAGAGAGGGCGTTGTGAATTATTTCTTAAACTAAGGAGATAGTTAATGGAACCAACATCTGTTGCGTTCCAGTACTTATGAAAACTGTACGCCATATTATCATCCCAGGGAGGCGTTAACGTGTTAAAATCAGTTGCATACCAATTTCCTTCAATAAAAATAATATGATTCTTATCGACAGCCCGGATACCATTTGTAATATTGATAAAAAGATCTCTTAACGGTTGGTTATTCCCGGTGGTAAAAGTATATGCTGTTTCATTAATTAAATCATATCCGCCGATCCACTTTTTGTCTGCATAACGTGCAGCGATATATTTCCAAAGATAAACCGTCCGTTGTTGAGCAATCACGTCTTCCCAAAGCGGAAGATATGCCGGATTATAGTCGGCAATATTGTCTTTGCTTTGTCCGCCGGGAGCTGCGTGAAGATCGAGGATCAAATAAATCTTACTTTCCTCACACCATTGCAGCAGGCTGTCGATGGTAGCAAATCCTTCTTCGGAATAACTGAATGGAGCATCTTGCGGGGTAAGGAGATTGAAGTGCATCGGTAGACGGATTGAATTAAATCCCCAGGCTGCAATTTGTTGAACATCTTTTCTTGTTACAAAATTTGCGCGATAAAGTTTGAAGAATTCATCTGTCTTCGTTGTCCCGATCAGAGCTTCGATTTTTTGTCTGAATTGCCACGCGGCATTTGCAAATGAAGAAGTTTGCAGCATATAGCCTTCGGGAACAAGCCATCCACCAAGCCCGATCCCTCGAAGCAAAAAATCTTGACCATTTCCGTCAACAATTTTTATTCCGGAAGTTTTTAAAAAGCCTTGTGGCAAAACCGATGTCGAGAAAAGGGACAGAACAAAAAAAGGAAGAAAAAGTTTATATGTAAATATTTTCATAACTAAGTGGTGTTTATGATTAAAATGATTGTGATGCTGTGTTTAATTAACGAAGCAAAAATCAATCCAAACAATATTTTTTCATTTGTTTATGATTAGGGGTTTTTCTTTGTGAAGAAGAGTTTGCTTTTATTATTCTAATAACCGGAAAATTATCTCTTTAATAAGGAAGGGTTCAAACCATGTGTGCTGAAATATTGGGAAGGGCTAAAGCGCAAGAAGAGAAACTTTTTGAAGTGAAAATGAAAAAGAAATTACGTATTTTGTAAAAGGTAACAGAGTAGATTTTAGTATACGCTTTGTTGAAATGGTTTTTGATTTCTTCATCAAGGTGCTCCGCCAAGAAGAATATAAAGATTTTCTCAAAGCAATATTTATCCCTTGGCTCGTTTTGGTTTTTATTAAATCAGCACCCAATTATTTTGTGGTAAGTATAGAATCTAAATCATTTTACAAAACATTATCGACATAATGGAAAAAGAATTAAAAATATTATTGCTTGAAGATGTTCCCGAAGATGCTGAAATTATAGAACGGGAACTGAAACAGTATGGATTATCTTTTAAATCAAAAAGAGTTGAAACTGAATCCGATTTTTTGAATGCCTTAACGACATTTTCCCCCGATATTATTCTTGCCGATTATTTACTGCCGTCCTTTAATGCGGTTTACGCCTTGGCAGATAAAAACTGTGTTGCTCCTGATCTCCCATTTATTGTGGTTACCGGTTCGATCAGCGAAGATGTTGCTGTGGAGTGCATGAAGGCAGGCGCCAATGATTATATTTTAAAAACCAATCTAAAACGGTTAGGAGTTTCTATTTCTTCGGCTCTAAAAAATGCCGAAGTGATGAAAGAGAAAAAAATAGCTGAAAGAAAAATCATTCAACTTTTGCGCGCCGCTGAACAAAGCCCTACCGTAATAGTTATAACCGATATTAAAGGAAACATTACGTATGTTAATCCTAGGTATGAAGAATTAAGTGGTTACAGTGCTGAAGAGACGCTCGGTAAGAATCTGTGTCTAAGATCTCCAGGAATAAAAGAGGAGGAGTATAAAATAATTTGGGATACCATTTCTTCAGGTAAAACATGGAAGGGAGATGTACAAAAATTCAAAAAAAACGGAGAACTCTATTGGATCTCAAGTTCCATTTCTCCGGTAAAACTTGAAGATGGAACGATAATAAACTATGTATGTAATCAGGAAGATATTACAGACAAGAGAAGTGACCTGGCTGAATTAGAAAATGCAAAAAAACTTGCTGAAGATGCTAGCCTGATGAAATCTAACTTGTTGGAAAACTTAAGCCACGAATTTCGCACTCCGTTAAATGGTATTTTGGGGTATTCCGATATCATTGAAAGCGAGGTTGACGACCAAGAGACAAAAAATATGGCTAGGGGAATTCACAGAGCAGGCAAACGGTTACTTGATACGTTAACGGCTATCTTGGATTTATCACAATTGGAAAAAGAAAAAGCACTTATAAAGTTAGTGCAGATAAAAGTTACCTCTCTGGTCAATTCCGTTATCGATGAGTATTCTCCACTGGCTAAGCACAAAGGGCTTGATTTTCAATGTACAATAGATGGCTACTCTTATTCAGCCATAGCCGATGAAAGATTTCTAACAAAATCTCTTTCCTATATAATTGATAATGCAATTAAATTTACTAATGAAGGCAAAATAACTGTTGATGTTTTTCCGATTGAAAAAGATGGGTTTTCTTTCCTTCAATTTGATATTGCCGATACCGGAATTGGTATTGCAGAAGAGAACCAGTCAATTATTTTTAAGGAATTCAAACAGTTGAGCGAAGGGTTAAGCCGGGGTTATGAGGGCACCGGAATTGGGCTCTATTTAGCTCAGTGTATGATCAACCATTTGCAAGGAGAAATTAAAGTTAAAAGTAAATGGGGTGTGGGTTCAACGTTTTCAATCATTATTCCTGCGGAAAAAGAAGAGATGCCAATACAAAACCAAATTTTGAATCAAGTAAAAGAAGAAATTTCTTCTGGAACAGAAAAAAGGAAAATACTCTCGGTAGAAGATAATTTCGAGAATAGAACAATTATCACAAAATTCTTACGCAACTTATTTGATGTCGATGATGCGGTTAACGCAATTGAAGCAATTAAAAAAGCAAAGAATGAAAAGTACGCCCTTGTTTTGATGGATATTAGTTTAGAAGGAGCTATTGACGGACGAACTGCCGCAAATGAGATACGAAAAATAAGCGGTTATGAAAATGTTCCGATTATTGCGATAACCGGGTATGCATTGTTTGCCGACAAAGAACAATTTTTAAAAGAAGGATTCAACGGTTACCTGGCAAAACCCTATCGTAAAAATCAACTGATAGAAATAATTAATGAACATTTGAATAAAGGATAATTATACCCATCTAAAGGATGAATTAATATTCCTTATACTCGGCGAAACCTTTTTTAACGAGAGCATCATTCACATTTAATGATTTTCCTGTTGTGTCGGTAATCCAAATCTCGCCAAGATATCTTCCGTATTTCTCTCTGGTGTCTTTAAAAGTTCGAATAGTAATTTCTTTATTCAAGATCAAGCTGCGGAGATAATCGCGCGAAAGAAGTCCTTCTGGTCTTTCTTTTCCTCTAAGCTCCGGTGCGTTAATTCCGTGCAATCTGATTTTTTCGTTTTTTATCCAAACGTGTAAACCGAGATCAATATCAACGGTACAAGTATCGCCGTCATAAACAGCGGTAACAAACGCTTTATATTGAAAGAGTTGAGGTTCCATCTTTTACCTTTCGAATAAATTAAATATTTTGCAACTAACTTTAGTAATAACTTACAAAATATTGAGTTTTAATGATAGCAAAAACCGTGGTACTCGTTTTCGTATGGATTATAATCTTTGTTCCGAAAACTGAAGCACAGATAAGATTGAAAGCAGTTGGTGGACAAACGGGAATTGGAACGATTAGCGGTAATTCACCGCAAATATTTTCATTCTCGCTTTCTTTATTTTCTGATGTTGAAGTACAATTTTCTGAACCAGTTTACCTTAGAGTAGAAATAAATTACTTGCGTGATTTTAATGCCCTAATCCCGGCAAACAGGCAAAACCAATATTCCCCAATGTTAAAAGGGGGATCACTGCAAATGCTGTTTCGCCAGCAAGTGTTTAAACAATTATATTTTGAAGAAGGTTTTGGTCCGCTGATCTTAAATGATAGAACCTTTAGCGATGTGAACACGTGGAATTACGGTGCGGTTTTTTCGTTCGCTGCCGGCATTAACTTTTTTGAAAGCGAGGAGAAAGGATTTTCGTTAGCGGTTGTTTCCGAATTGGGGGATACTTTTACACAAACAACCCCGCAATATTTTAACGTTGCTCTACAGACGAAATATAATTTTTGAAAAGTATGTGTGTAATAAAAAAGGCTGCCAATTTTTGGCAGCCTTTTTGCTTTTCAAGCAAGAAAAAATATTAGATTCCGAAACAATATAAAACGTTAAGTCCGATACAATTAAGAGCATCTCCTCCTGATGGAGTTCCTAAGTTTTGGTATTTAAGAGAAATATCAAACGCCTGTATTTGATAGCCAGCACCAATTGCAAATCCGAATTGAGTTTCAGATGTTGATACTGAAATTCCTGAAACATCTGCCGAAAAGGTGAGCATGTTCAACCCAACTTCAGCTGAGCCATAAAACCCCGGAGCGAAAGAATATTTTGCACCAACTAGGATCGGAATATCTGAGTATGTAGTTTTAAGAGTAGTTCCGCCGCCAAGATCAATATCTTTTCCACTAAAGGTTAAGTAACCTAAAGAAGCTGTCCCAACAACAGAACCAAAACCCATTTCTCCGCGAACTAAGCCGCCAAAGCCCATTGAAGCTGCATCAGCAAATGTTCCCAGAGGGAGAGCCAATGATCCACCAACGCCTAGAGTAATTTTAGATTGTGCGTTTGAAAATCCTGCAAACAGAACCAGAACAACAAGCAAAGATAGTAACTTTTTCATCAGAGAACTCCTGTAAATTATGGATGATAATTGTTTTCCCGGCTTTTCATATCTTTTTATATAGTTTTTATGAAAACCTTATACAAAATTTATAAATTATTTTAAAAAAAACAAGGAAAGTATGCCTTATATTTTAAGTATTTAATTATTATATCAGTTGATTAGAAGCGCTTCTTGAAGAAAAATATAATAAAGCATTCTCTACCGTAAATTAAAAACATCAAATAAAATTTGTATTTTAGAACTGAAAACTCGTAAAAATTTAAAGTTAAATGCAGCAAGTCTAAACAGATGAAAAATGATTTCCCAGATATGCCGGAGAACTTTTCGTGGATCTTTCTCCGGTCAAACAAAAATTACCAAAGACTAATTTTTGTTTCTCCATCGGTAAAGAAATATTTTGGGTTTTCTTCAGAAGAAATTCTCGCCACCCCGAAGTTATTATTAAAAAAAATTGACGGGGCATACTTCCATGAGGTAAAAGAGTTTTTTCGTACGCTTAAAAAAGGAATGCCTGCTTCGGTTGATTTTATCGTTACAAAAAATGAGAACGAAAAATTTTTGCTCCGCTTTCGAGCAGTCCCGCAATACGAAGGATCCGAAGTTCAATATATCGATGGCGTAATCTTCGAACTCCATGATGAATTTCATCAAAAAGAATTGCTGGAGGAATCAGAAAAACAATTAAAAATTTTGTTTGAGACTGCCGAAGATTTAATTTTTATTTTAGATGCAAACGGAAATATTGCCCTGGTAAACGGGAACGGAGCCCTTTCACTTGAATACCTGACAGATGAAATGAAAGGAAAGCACATCCTTGCATTTATTGATGAATCTGTCAAAGGAGCGTTCATCAAAGCCTTTCAATTATTGATAGCGTCTTCCACAGTTCAAACATTTGAAACGAAGTTTCAAAGCAAATATGAGAAAAGTATTATATTTGAACTGAACGCAAGAACGATTTTTGACGACCAGAAAAAGATTATCGGTGTTATTGCCATAGGCAGAAACATTACTTCCCGGAATTCTTTGGAGGATAAAATAAAGGATTTATCAAACAAGTTAGTGGAAGCCAGAAGAATTATTTCTGTTGAAAGAGACCGCGCAAAGCAGAGAATATCTGTACTTGAAGAATTAAACAAATTGAAAAACGAATTCGTCTCAAATATTTCTCATGAATTACGTACGCCGTTAGCTTCAATTATCGGGTTCTCCGAAACGATTGATTCCGATGCTTCCATGCCCGAAGAGATGAGAAAAGAATTCAATAAAATCATTTTGGAAGAAGCCAAACGCCTGGCGAACTTAATAAACGACGTTCTTGATATTTCTAAAATAGAAGGCGGAAAAATTGTTCTTAATAAAACGGAATTTGATATTAATGAAATTCTGAAGAAAAGTATCGAAAAAGTTCGTGCCTATGCCGAGACAAAACGGATTACCTTTTCGGTTGATATTCCTCCAGAAAAAGTTTTGGTGTATGCCGATGAAGAAAGAATGACGCAACTTTTCGAGAATCTGCTGACGAATGCCGTGAAGTTTAATATTGAGGAAGGGCGCGTAACGGTTCTGGCTCAAAATCTTTTTAAGGAATATGAAGTTATTATCAGTGATACAGGCGTTGGAATTCCATCAAAAGATTTGCCCTTTATTTTTCAAAAATTTTATCGGGTAAGCCGACCGGGAACAGAAATTCCCGGGACAGGCTTGGGGCTTGCTTTAGTTAAACAGATCGTTGATCATCATAAAGGTTTGATAACGTTACAAAGCGAAGAAAACAAAGGAACAACGCTAATTATAAAATTACCGCTACTTAACTATCAAGGATAACAAAGTGAAAAAACAAATTTACATTGTTGATGACGAACCGGCAATTGCAAAATTGCTTTCCTATTGGGTGCGCGATAAGTGGGATTACGCGGCGGAAGTTTTTACCGACGGGGAACAGGTCCTTAAAAAACTTTCGGCAAAACCCGATTTAATTTTACTTGATATTATGCTCCCCGGTTTAAACGGCATTGAAACCTTAAAACGGATAAAACAGTACGACGAAAATCTTCCTGTTATTATTCTCTCCGCACAAGGAAGAATTGAAACCGCGTTGGAAGCGCTCAGGAATGGAGCCTATGATTATTTCCCGAAACCAATTGATACGCAGCGGCTTGAACCGGCAATTAAAAATGCTATAAAAAATTATGACCTGACCCGCGAAGTTCAAAATCTTCGCGAAAATGTTCACCGCGAATTTAAGTTTGAAAATATTATCTCTGCCGACGGAAAAATGCAGGATGTGTTTAAACTTGTCAGCAAAGTTCTTATGAACAATATCACCGTATTAATCCATGGTGAAAGTGGAACCGGTAAAGAATTAATAGCCAAAGCAATTCACTATAATGGAATTCGAAAAGATAAACCGTTTATTGTCGTCAACTGCGCCTCAATTCCCCGCGAGTTGTTGGAAAGCGAATTGTTTGGACACGAAAAAGGTTCATTTACCGGAGCTCATCAGAGGAAACTTGGAAAATTTGAAATTGCAAATGAAGGGACAATTTTTTTAGATGAAGTCGGCGAACTTGAAATGATGCTTCAAGCAAAGTTGCTGCGCGTTATTCAACAACGGGAATTTGAACGGGTTGGAGGAAACGAATTATTGAAAACGGATGTTCGAATAATTTCTGCAACAAATAGAGATTTACGCAAAGCGGTTGAGGATAAAGAATTCAGAGAAGATTTGTATTACCGGTTAAACTCTTTCCCGATTAATATTCCTCCGCTTCGTCAAAGAAAGGGAGACCTGCTTGTCCTTGCGGATTATTTTCTTAACGAGCGGAAAGCAAAATTGGGAAAACAAATAAAAGGATTTTCGAAACGCGCCCTTAAATTAATCTATGACTACGATTGGCCCGGCAACGTCCGCGAAATGGAAAACACGATCGAGCGCTGCATCATCATTTCCGATACCGAAACAATTGATGTGGAAGACTTTCCGGCTCATATTAGAGTCTTCGACCAAAGTAGAACTTATGGAGCTTCATCAGGATATTTTACGGAAGATGTTATTATTCCTTTCGAAAAAATTAAAGAAGAATCTGTGCGGCATGCGCTCCGTGTTACCAAAGGAAATATTCTCGAAGCCGCAAAGAAATTACAACTCGGAAGAGCAACTATCTATCGTTTAATGGAACGCTATAGAATTGATAGTAAAGAATTTGAATAAAAAGTAAATTGCATTAAGAAAAAGGAGAATTATGGATTTTATTAAAGAAACCTTTGAAGAAATTGTTGTCGAAGTCGTTAATTTAACGCGCGCGACTTTAAAAGAAGCTGAAGAATTCAAGAAGGTTTTAGCCTTTGAAATAGAAGGAGGTGCAAAGAAGATGGTCGTTGATTTATCCGAATGTGAATTTATCGATTCAACTTTTTTGGGTGCGCTCGTTGTTTCCTTAAAAAAAATAACTTCACTCGGAGGAGATCTCAAACTAGTCGGATTTCAACCTGCCGTTCATTCAATGTTCGAGTTAACGAGAATGTACAGAGTATTCGAAGCCTATCCATCTAAACTTGAAGCTATCCAAAGTTATGGAAAGAAAGTATAGCTGAAATGCCGAACGAGGATGCTAAAACGATACTTATTGTTGATGACGACGTAACGATTAGGAAGTTGCTCGGCTTTCATTTAAAACAAAAAGACTATAAAGTAGTTGACGCCGAAAACACTTCTCTTGGGTTTACAGCGCTTGAAGAAAATAAGATCGATCTTGTTCTGTGTGATGTAAGTATGGAAGGAATGGACGGTTATACTTTTTGCGGAAAAGTCCGCGAAAATGAAAAGTACCGGGTTCTTCCGTTTATTTTTGTTACCGCAAAAAATAGTTTTGAGGATAAAGAAAAAGCTCTTGCTGTTGGTGGAGATGACATTATAACCAAACCATTTGTTGTCCCCGAATTGTTATTGAAAGTACAAGCCCTGCTCAGACGTGCTGAAATCTACAAAGCCTATGGAGCAAAAAAAAACATTCAGGATACCATAGTTGAAACAGCAGCAAAAATTGTTCTCGTTGATGATGACATTTCTCTCGCAAAACTTTTTCAGTATAATTTAAATAAATCTGGTTTTCTGTGTGACATTGCGACGGGTGCTGAAGAGGGGTTCAAACTAGCAAAATCAATTATTCCTGATGTGATCATTTCCGATATCATGATGCCTAAAATAGATGGATTTCAATTTCGTTCTATGGTCTTAGGTGATAACGAGTTAAAGTCGATCCCATTTATTTTTTTAACATCTAAAGGAGCGGAAGATGATATTTTACGTGGCTATGATCTTGGTATTGCTGATTATGTTTTAAAGACCGCCGGACCCCGCGTTGTAGTAGCAAAAGTGAATGCAACCATTAAAAGCTTGGGGAAAGCAAGGCAAAAAGTCGTTTCCGAACTTCAAGATGCTGCCGATTCTATGAAAGTGAAAGTTGTACCGGATACGTTCCCTTCTTTCCCTGGTTATGAAATAAAGCATTGGCACCAGGCATTTTCCGGAATTCCAGGCGGTGATTTTATCGATTATTTTCCTCTTGATAACGAGAACATTGCAATTATTCTCGGAGATGTTATGGGGAAAAAATGGGGTGCGTGGTATTTTGCCATCGCTTATGCCGGTTATGTAAGAAGTTCTATCCGCGTTGCTCTTCAAAACGCAAGTGAATACACTCCCAGCCTTATTTTATCGAAAGTGAATCAACTGGTTTACCAGGATGCAAAGGTCTCGGAGGTTTTTACAACGCTTTCAGTTATTATTCTAAATAATAGAACGAAGATTGCTAGATATTCAGGAGCTGGAGATTTACCTCTCATCTTTAAAAATTCAAAAGAAGGAACTGCCCAGTTAATACAATCTAAAGGGATGTTGCTTGGATTTTCAGCGAATGGATTTTTTGAAGACAGGGAAATTCAGATGGATGAAAATGATATGCTTGTATTATTTACTGATGGTATCATTGAATCACGCGGACCAAACGGAGAACCGTTGGAGGCGCAGGGCTTAGTAGAATTAGTTAAAAAACTTCCAACTTCTACTGATCCTCTTTCGCTTTTGCGTACTCAAATCAGCACGTTTACAGATCAAAAATTTGAAGACGATACTAGCCTTATTATTATTCTTGCCAGGTAAAACACGTTTCATCTCCACGTAAAAATTCATAAAAAAAAGGGATAGAAATAGCTCTTGTGTGATGCCTCTCAAAAGGTTATGTTCCATACGTTGATATATTTACGGTAAGGTAATTCAAAGTTAACAAACAAACCACGGGGTCTTTAATGAATGAGATTAGTTCTGTTCAAGGAAAAGTTCACTCAGGCTTAACGATTAATTTAAAAAGTCGTTTTTTTCTGAAGTACATTTTTTATCCGGTCCGGGCAGGGTTGTTCGGTTTTTCACTTTTTTTTACGACAATAGTTATTTCTAAATATCTTGGGTACGTCGTAAAAAGTTCACCTGAGTTCAGTATAGATATTAACGACGTAGTCTTGTCGTTATTGGGCTTCTTTCTTTTGGGGTTAATTAAAATATT
>Ga0172379_10001142_pt1 | contig 56337 bp, 36 predicted proteins | sample GrowelOW334metaG_FD_119756 | JGI IMG/M metagenome (GOLD analysis project Ga0172379, IMG submission 119756) | Groundwater microbial communities from an aquifer near a municipal landfill in Southern Ontario, Canada - Groundwater well OW334 metaG | ecosystem: Environmental > Aquatic > Deep... | reverse complement strand
AGCTTCGAAGGGTTCCGCGAGCTGCCTGCAGACAACCCTGCCCACCTTATTTCACCGCAGCCACGGTGGTGCACCCCGGCCAAAAAGGTTTCGTAAAAGAAATTACCGCCGCTTCCGAGGCGTGATCTATTTGAGGAATGTATAAGTTAAGAATGCGTTGCATGAAGGGCAAGGGGTTGTGTTTCGCCACGCTAAGGAGGTCGAGCTCCATGGTGCGAAAGCGAGACCGACGCACGCGAGTGAAGCCGTGCCTCGGTGGGGCACGGCGAACGGTGGCGAAACACAACCCCTTGCCCTTCACGAACAGCGATTAAAATCGGGCGATCCCACCATAAAGATTTGGTCGCAATCGCGAGAATTCCGAATATAATCATCCACGCCATGGACGATCAAATTCGACTGCTTCAATTTTTCATCTGCAAGGACTTCGCCTTCGACACGAACGACTGTTACCGCGCCGAGCGCATCCACAGCAATTATTACGCCGCCTCGTTCCCCCACACCTTCGACAAGCTCTATGCCGTGACCTGCTGGCGCAAAGACAAGAAATTCCACAAAGAAGTCCTAGAATATGCTACTGACTACGGCACCACGGTCCGCAGCCCTCACATGGACATCGAGCCCGTCACGAACTCTGTCCTGTTCCGCTGGCACAAACACCAGTTTCCGCAGAATTTTCAGATCGAGAAGCCGACGGTCCTGACCGTCAGAGTCATCCTGGATTGGGAAATCAAGTGGGAAACCTACATCCTGATCGAGAAAACGCCGTAGCCCGAGCTTACTTAAGCAGCGCGTCGACTTCTTCTTTGAGCTGGACCAGATTAAACGGTTTTTGCAGAAAACGGTCGCCTCCGAGGCGCTCGGCCTCGTCCATAATCCCCTGATCGACGTAACCCGTATTGACAATGACCTTGATGGCGGGAAAGCGATCCTTGCAGTACTTGAGGGCGTCGATCCCTGAGGCGTCCGGGAGCTTGATGTCCAGCAGAACGAGTTCGGGAAGGAAATTCCGGATGGCCTCGATGCCATCCTTGCAGGTGTCGGCGACCCGGACCTCGTGCCCCTCCTCCTCGAAGAACTCCTGGACCTGCTCGAGGATCCCCGCCTCGTCATCGATCACCAGCAACCTGGACATCGCGGCTTTCCTTTCGTTACAAAACAGCTTCGCTGTGTTCGTTGCGGCCGACCGGGACTCCGCCGTCCGTGCAGACCGGCAGGGTCAGCGTAAACGTCGTCCCTTCATCCGGCTTGCTTGCGACCCTCATCTCGCCTCCGTGGAGCTCGATAATGTACTTGCACATGTAAAGTCCCATGCCCGAGCCGCGGCCCGGCGGCTTGGTCGTAAAGCCGTACGTGAAAATCTTTTTGATGATGTCCGCGGTCATCCCGCAACCGTTGTCCGTGAAATTGACCGCGATTTGATGGGGGTGCCCGGGCGGAATCTCGGCACGTACGCGAATCCTCCGGTCCCGCCGGCCTTCCATGGCGTGATACGCGTTGATGAACAGATTCAAAAACACTTCCTGCAGGCGCTCCAGGTCGCCACGCACGAGCGGGAGATTCGCCGGCATGTCAAACTCCACCTCCGTCCCCGTCAGGTTATCCAGATAGGTCTGAAACTGCACCAAAGGCAGGGTTTCTTCCAGGATCAGCTTCAGGGACAGCGGCTCGAATTTTCCTTTCTCCGAGCGTTTGAGCAGTCCGGTCAGGGTGTTGACGACGGCCTTGATCCGGCCGATGTTCTGCTCCATTTTGTCGAAAAGGTCGAGAGCTTCCGTCAGTTTCGCTTCGGGATTTTTTCGGTATTTTAAAATGGCGCGCGATACGTTCATCGAAAGGATCGTCAGCGGATTATTGACCTCATGGCCCACCGAGGCCGCAAGCCGCCCAAGTGTCGCCATCTTCTGCTCATGAATCAGCTGAGCCTGAGTGTCCTGGAGCGCCTTATTGGCGACCTCCGTCTCTTTGAGGGCCTTCATCAGCAGGCCTTTGGAATACTCCAGCTGCTGATTGATTCGCTCGAGCTCGCGGGATCTCGCGACGGCCTCGTCATAGAGACGGGCATTCTCGACCGCTCCGGCCGATTCCTGAGCCAGGGCCAACAGGACGTGCAGGTCATCTCCCGTGTAAAGCTCCCCGGATTTCTTTTTTCCGAGCACGAGAACGTTTCGAAGGTCCGGGCCCAAAAAGCTGGGGATACAGCAAGCCGCCTCGAGGTTCTCCATCGTCTGCAGAATCGCCTCATAGTCGTAGGCCTTCGGCTGCCGGCCCCCTCCGCCCTTCCCTCCCGAAGGCGCTCCCGACCTGGCCGCGACCGCTATGCGAGCGGCGTCGCAAGCTTCTTTCTCGGTCGCAAGAAAATCCAGGAGAGGACTCGAGGACTCAAGACGTAACTCAAAAAAGTTTTTCCCGTAGCCTCTCTGATGGCAGAGCCGGAAAGCGTTCGAATGCTCCTGGCGGCTTAGGACCGCAGCGTTGCGCACCCCCATCCGTAGGGTGATAAAGTGCACCACGAGCCGCAGAAGGCGATCCTGACTCTCGATGCGGGACATGCCCCGGGAAGCTTCCTGCAAGAGCTTCTTGTAGCCGCGCGCCGAGCGGCCACGGCGTTTAGCGAAAGCCGCAACCCATCCCATAAGCCCTCCGGCCCATACCGCAAGAGCAGCCACCCAATGTCGCGGTCCCAATAAAGGCAATGTCATTTCCTCATCGGCTTGAATTTTAACGTAAAGGTTGTCCCTTGCCCAACAGTCGATTCGACCGCTACCTGACTATGATGTTTTTCCAAAATGCTGTAAGAAACCGCCAGCCCGAGGCCGGTCCCCTGCCCAACTTCCTTCGTTGTAAAAAACGGGTCGAAGATTTTGTTCAAATTCTCCTTGGGAATCCCGATGCCGTCGTCGGACACCGTGACCCGGATGCCGTCTTCCCCTCCGGCGGCGCGTATATGAATCGTCCCGCGGCGTTTAGCCGACTGGATCGCATCCCGGCCGTTGACCAGTAGGTTCGTCAGGACCTGCTCCAGCTCGTTGGCCGACCCCTCAACATATAGAGCATCGGCGATTTCGAGCTTTAACTCAATATTTTCCTGCGCAAGCTGATACTGGAGCATGGACACCGCGTTCCGAACCACCTGCCCCAAATCGACGGCGTCATGATATTCATCGGCCCCGGACGACTTGCGCGCGTATTTCATCAGCTTTTGAACGATGGTCTGGCAGCGGCGCGCGCCCTCTTCGATCAGCTTGAGCGATTCGGCGTCCTGCTCGGGGGCGCACATTTTGAGCAGCTGGGCGTTGGTCAAGATTGCGGTCAATGGATTGTTGATCTCATGAGCGACGCCCCCCGCCATCACGCCGATCGTGGCCATCTTTTCGGCCTGAATCAGCTGTTCCTGTGTCCGCACGAGCTGGCGCGTGCGCTCATCGACCCGCGCTTCGAGCTCCAGGTTCCACTTGCGCAGCTCGCGGGTCATCTTCCTCACTCGGAGCAGGATGCTGACCCGGGCGATCAGCTCCTCCTTGTTGAAAGGCTTGGCAATGTAGTCATTGGCACCGATCTGCAGTCCGTACACCTTGTCCCCAACGTCGGTCTTGGCCGTGAGGATAATCACGGGCAGTTCGTCGGCGCCGTGAACGTTGCGCAATTTCTTGCAAAACTCGTAGCCGGACATGCGCGGCATCATCAAGTCGAGGATGACCAGATCCGGCTTTTCCCGCTCCACCTCCGCGAGTCCGTCCTGACCGTCCGCGGCTTCGATGACGCGGTAGTGATGCATCTCAAGCCTTGTCCTGACAACCTCTCGGTTGACGGCATTGTCGTCGATCATCAAGATCGTCTCTCCGGAACCCCGCACGGCCTCGCGGAACTCCTCGTCTTTTTCGAGGGCATAGGCCGCATCGTCCTGAGCATCCGAGGGTGATGCGGCCAGTTCATCGGGCAAGCGGATCTGAACGGCCGGCCGCCGCGACGAAGAAGGAGCCTCGAACGGTCTTTTCGGCAGCGCGAAGTAAAACCGGCTGCCGGCCCCTTCGCGGCTTTCGACCTCGATACGGCCGCCGTGAAGCTGAATGATTTCACTGGCAATGGACAGGCCGAGCCCCGTCCCCTCGTACCGCCGGGTCGACGAGCCGTCGGCCTGGCGAAAGCGGTCAAAAATGATCTTCTGCTCTGCCGGGTTGATGCCGATCCCCGTATCCGCAACGTCAATCCGGACGTCCTGCTCTCCCTCCGTCACCGCGACCGTCACCGACCCGCTCTCGGTGAATTTGACCGCATTGCCGACCAGGTTGAGAAGCACCCTCTGTATTTTTTCGGGATCTCCGTACACATCCGGAAGCTTGACAGGGACGTCCCGCAAAAGCGCCAGGTTTTTCTTGTGCGCGACGCCCTCCATCAGAACCATCACCGCATCGATGACGTTGACGACATTGAAGGCCTTGATGTTTAAAGACGCCTGCCCGGATTCCATCCGCGAGAGCTCGAGCAGGTTCGAGATCAGCTCCTTGAGGCCCGTCCCGCTTTCCATGATCATGGCCAGGTGCCGCCGCTGCTTCTCGTTCACTGGCCCGTCGGCCCCGTCTAAAACAGTCTCGATCAGTCCGAGGATGCCGTTGAGGGGCGTCCTCAGCTCATGGCTCGTATTCGCCAGGAACTCGCTCTTCAGGCGGTCGAGCTCCTGGAGCCTTTCGTTCTGAGTCTGGACCTGTTTATAAAGCTGGGACACGTTGTCGAATTGCGTGGAGTTCGAAAAAGCGATCGTCACCGGCGCTCGGATCTGCGCCAAAAAGGCGACTTCCGAAACGCTGTAGCGTTTCAGGTTCTCGCGCTTGCCCAAACTCACGAATCCGATCATCTTTTCGCCCAGGCAAAGGGGCACCGTCACAAGCGCCTGGGTCTCGCTGAAAAATTGCTCAGCCTGCACCCGGAAAGCCTCGAGCTCGGGATCCGTTCCCGTCAAATTCGCTACGACGATCTCCTTGCTCCTTTCCAGCCATAGCATCACCGGGTGGTCCGCAGCGACGGGCTTGAGGCCCCGCATCCCTTTGGCAATCGCCGGCACAAATTGCTTTCCGTCTTCCTGGCGCAGGTAGACGGCCGCCTGTTTGGCATAGAGGCTTCGGCGCAGCATCCGGACGAACCTTCTGAGCAAATCGCCCAGATTCTTCAAGTGCACGAGTTCCGAGGAGAACTGAACCGCCACGGCCTGGAGATTCGCGTGCCTCCGCCGGAAAAGATGATCCAGATACGGCTGGACGATCCGGAAATAGTAGAAAAATGAGATAAAAAGCGACAGGTAAAAAACCGTCTGATACGCACCGGCGAAACCCGAAACCCACGCACGCGAACCGCTGATCAAAAAGGCGAAGGGGACAACGGCCGTGACCGTGCTTAGGAACCACATCACCGTCCGGTGGATGACCGTCTCGATATTCATCAGCTTGTGCGAAATGATCGACTGTGCAACGATGAAAGCGAACAATCCGACCGTCAGAAAGCTGATCGGATAGACGGGAAATCCGTAAGTCGTCCAAAAGTCGACCGAGCCCATGAAAGCCACCAAAAAGGCGATGAGGATCCGGCGGATGTGGACTTTACGGAGGGTCCGGGTCTCCTGCGGATTTCGATAGGCCTTGTAGAGATTGCGGAAAAAATGAGCGGAGACCCAGAAAAAGTAAGCCAAATAGATGGCCGCCGCGGGACTCAGCCTGGAAAAATAGCCGAAGTAATAGCGGTGGACTCCGACGACGAACAAGCCGGTATCGAGGAATAGCAGGACAAAAACCGCGCCGAGGCCGTAGTAGAGCAGCACGTATTTCCTCTGCTCGCGCAGCTGGAGCCATGCCACCGAAAAAAAATACATGCTGGGCGGAATGAAAGTAATTCCCAGGTAGACCAGCTTGGACCAAAAAAGAGCCGTGGGCTCTTGAGTGGAGGAAATAGCCAGATAATTACAGATCAGCCACAAAAAGGTATTGAGGCAAACGAGAAAATAGGAAAGATTCGTCGCCGACCGGCGGTCGTGAAAGAAGACGAAAACTCCCAACAAGAGAACGAGAACGGCGACGGCTAGGTAAGGCACGGCATAGGGACTCAGCCAAGTATTCGAAAAAAAAGACACGCCTCCCCCTCCTTAAAGCGCCCGTCAGGTCGATTTCAAAACGCCGAACTCCCGCCCCACCTTGCGGAGAACCTCCAAAGTCTGATCCATATCCTCCTGAGTGTGAGTCGCCATCATGCCGATCCTGAAGCGCGCCCTTCCGCGCGGCACGGCCGGATAAGGGATCGCGTTCAGATAAATGCCCCCTTCGTGGATGGCCCCACTCATTTTTCTCAAAGTGTCCTCTTCTCCGATGTGGATGGGAATGATGGCCGATTCCGTTTTGCCGGTATCATAGCCCATCGCCCGCAGGTGCTGCAGCATGTAAGCAATATTTTTCCACAACCGCTCCCGGCGCTCCGGTTCTTCTTCCAACACATTGATCGCCGCAATGGCTCCGGCGACCACCGCCGGCGCCAAGCTCGTCGAAAAGAAGGTCGATCTTGAAAAAAATCGCAAAAATTCGGCGGATTCCTTGCTGCAAGCGACAGCCCCTCCCTGACAGCCCAAGCCCTTGCTGAGGGTAATCGTCACGAAATCGACGCGCCCTTCGACCTGATGATGCGCAAGAGTTCCGCGCCCGCCGGGCCCAACGACGCCGGTGGCGTGGGCCTCATCGACGGCCAGATACGCCCCATACCTCTCTTTGAGCGGCACGATGTCCTTCAGGGGAGCCATATCCCCGTCCATGCTGTAAACGCCGTCGACGACGATCAGCTTCGCGTTGTCGCTCGAGTCCAGCTGAGCGAGGATCGATTCCAGGTGCTCGACCTGATTGTGCTCGAAGATCTCGACCGAAGCGCCGCTCAGGCGGCAGCCGTCGATAATGCTGGCGTGGTTCAGGCGGTCATTGATGACCGTATCCTTGCCGGTCAAAAGTGCCGTCAGGATTCCCAGGTTGGCCGCATAGCCGGAACTGAAAAGGACCGCGTCTTCACAGCCCTTGAGTTTCGCCAACCGTTGTTCCAGTTCGCGGTGCAGCATCTGCGTCCCGCTCAAAAGAGGCACCCCGCCGCTGCCGACGCCGTACAGTTTCAACGCCTTTTCGGCCGCTTCGATCACTTTGGGATGATTCGCAAGTCCCAGGTAATTATTGGAACCCATCATGATCATTTCGCAGTTCTTCGAGCTTGTGGGATCATAAACTGTCACACGGTGGTCACAGGCGCTTGCCAGCGGACGCCGGTAGGTGTCATAGCCGTGTTTTTTGATCTCCTCGATGAATTCGTGAAAAGCGTGCGTTTTCATCAGCAGATCCCGGTGATGAAAATTCATGAAATTCGCCAAAGACATTTTCAGAATGTCGGAATGGTTCAGCCGGCCGCTCATCATAGCCTCCCAAGTTTTTTTTCGTAGACCAGATAACGTTTGTAGTAATCGCTGTCGAACTTTTCGGCCATTTCCTGTGAAGCCCGGTTTTCACGGAACACCCAGGAATATTCGCACTTGATATATTGCTTTTTCATAAGCGTCTCGAGGACGCTGGCCATCAAAAGAGACGACACCCCTTTGCCCCGCCACTCGGGGGTCACGCCGATCGCGATGAGCCGGGCCTCCCGGATTTTGTTTTTCAGATGGAGAAAGGCCAGGCCGCTCAAGTACTCGAGGTTCCCATCGAGACGCCGAATGACGGGGTTGTAGTCGGGGACCACGAGCGTAAAGCCGACCGGCCCCCGATCGTCTTCGGCAAAGAGGATCAGTTCAGGGTCGATGGCCGCTTTCATGGGAGCAAGGATTTCATAAAACTCCTCTTCCGACTGGGGGGCGAATCCCCAATGATGCCGGAACGTCGCCGCGTAAATTTTCGCGAGCAAAAATGATTCCTCTCGCATCCGCTTCCGCTCGAACGGACGAATACGGATTTTCGAACGCGCCGAACGCCTCAGGAGGAATTGCACCTTGCGCTTCAAGCGCCCGTCCAGCAAATCCATGGAATACGCCATCAGTTCCTTGACGGGGCGGTAGCCGGCCCGGCGAAAATAGGCGTGATAGTAGGACGGGTTATACCCCATCAAAAAGACGGGCGGCTGGTTGTAGGCGTTGGCAAGAAGACCCGCTTCGTTCGCGATCCCCCCGTTCATGGGACCCCAGACGACTTCGGCCCCAAACTCCCTCAAAGCGGCTTCGGCCTCGGTAAACAGGCGGTTCACGGCTTCTGCTTTTCCGGGCAGCGCCTCGAAGAAGCCGATCCAACCTGCCCGGATCGCGGCGTGGTCGACAAGGTGCCGGTCATAAAAAACGGCCAGCGTCGCAACAATCTTGCCGTCTTCCCTGGCCGTAAACAAGCGGGACCGGCAATGCCGAAAAAAAAGGCCTTTGCCCGCGAGAAATCGCTTCGCATCGGCAACGATCGGCGGCACCCAGACCGGATGATCCCGATAGACTTGCCAGCGGAACCGGATGAAATCCTCGATTTCGCGGGCTGATTCGACTGACTGAACGATCATGGCTTCGCACCGCTTCCCCGAAACGCAACGTCTCCCCGGCCGGCTACTCCACTGCGACTGGCATCGTCGTTTTTACGGAGGCCGCTTGGCACTCAAGGCAGCCCGAACGGGTCGGGGTCGGCCGGCGCTGGAAAACATCATCCCATTTGAGCGTCGCGCTGAAGACAATGTCCTGTAGGTAAGAGAAATATCTGCCGTCCACCGAGGTCCCGAGCGTTTCGCTGATGTCATTATCGATTTTCCGGGTCAAGCTGAATGAGCTGTAATGGGTCAAGGCAATATCCAGATAGTCGGTAAAGGCATACTGGACCCCCACGGAGACCGACAAGCGGTTGCTGTCGGGAACAGAAGGAGTGAAATGGGCTTCGGGAACGGCCGCCCACCGGAAGTCCATCCCCCCCAGGAGCGTCCATTTTTTGTTCAGCTTGTGATTCGCGCCGAGCCCGATCAGAAAACTGTCGTTGTAATCCTTGTCCGCCTTGCCGATGGCCGACAAAATGGCGTCATCAAACATGTTCACGGGATCGGCATTGATAAAAAGCCTCCGGTGAGTGCTCCACCGGGTATAGACAAAATCGGTTTCGATCGTCGTACGCTCCGTCGGCTTGAAGGCGTAGCCGAACGTGAAGTCGAGCGGGAGGTTGATCTTGACGTTTCCCCCGGTTTCGAAATTTCCGCCCACGGTCGCGTTCTCGACTTTGACGAGTCCTCGCGCGCGCACAGTCACCGGACTTCGAAAATAAAACCCGAACTGGTGCTGCCGATGCGGTTTGACGAGGGCCCCCATGTGCCAGCCCCAGGTATTGCCCGAGAGATTGAGCCGGGCCTGGCCGTCGGGGAACGGAAAACCCAGGGCCTGGTTCGGATAAGCCATCACGCCTCCGAAATCGAAAATGCGGTAATAAATCGGGCCGCCGCCCAAAGACAACCAGTCGGTCACCTTGACCGCAGCGACCGGTTTGAGTGTATACATCTTGAGCCAAGCGTCATAGGTGGTGTAGTGGGCAATGGGACTCGCCGACTTATATTTATTTGAAAGTCCGAACGGCGAATCGCTGCCGAAACCGAAAGCTACGCGATCCCCTAGAAGGCATCCGGGATTGATCGTCACATAGCCGGTGGGAATGAAATTGATACTCCCCGTGCTTTTGGACTGACTGCCGTCCGGCCCGGACTGGAAAGTAAACGAGCTGATCACAGCCCCGTTCGATTGCATCTGGATCCCGGGGAGGTTGACGATACCGGCGGGGTTGTAAGAGATCGCCGCAGGCTCGTCGGCCTGCGCCGTGACAGCATCGCCTTGAGCCAGGGATCTCGCACTGAAAGTCGCGTTTTCAAAGGCCCCGGAACCGACTGCAAAAAGCCGGGCAGGCGCCGTGAAAAGCAAAGAGATTCCGATGAGGACAGATATCCTGAACTTCATGGCCCACCCCCTTTCACAGGTTCGTGGGTCCCGAGCCAAACGCGCGGAACCGTGCCATAATATATCGGCAGGATGGCTTAGTCTATTGAATGTTCAATGGTCGACCCTGAAAAGGGTTCAATGGCAGGGACTCCCGGAACCTCAAACCCGGAAATCGACAAAAATCGATGATCCTCGCTCCGAAACTTCAGCCCAGATCTTTCCATCATAGAGTTCGGCGACATGGCGGACCACGAAAAGGCTGAGCAAACCTCCCCGGCGGTCGTGCTTCATGACAAATTCGGAATCCAAAAGCCCCGGGAGCTGCCCCTCGTCGGGAGGAGCTCCGTTGTCGGAAACACGCAAAACAAGGACCCTCCCGGGCTCATTTCTCCGGCCCGGTGATTTTTTTTCAAAAAATTCGATGGTGATCTCCCCCGCCTTTTTCCCGATCGCCTCCAAAGAGCGGTACAGCAGCTGAAAGAGGACCATCTCGAGATGGTCGCGCTCCATGGCGACCGGATCGAGATCGTGGGGAATGATTTTGAGCGTGGTGATCCGGCTCATGGGAAATTCGTACGGCATCGCCCGGAGCACCTGAAAAACGGTGTCCTGGACAGAGGTCTTGGCTTTGTTCGCCATCAACGGGGAGGCGGGATGCGGGCTGATCGCCTTCAGGTGCTGCACCATGGAAATGGCACGCCGGACTTCGGCAGCTGTCTGATTCAGGCAGTCTTCTCCGTCATCGGCGTCCTCGGCACGATGACTCTCGCGAAGACGAGTATCGGTAGAAACAGGAGAGGATGAAAGGCAAGAATGAAATCCGGAGTTCAATCGGTCTTTTGACGTCCCGCTCACAAGCGCACCCGCCGGGGTTCCCAGAATTTGAAAATCGACAGAACCGAACGGCTATAGATGGAATGTACCCGGTGAAACCTCTTTTGTCAAATTGCAACCCTATGATTTAACTAATCTTACAACTTTTCAAAAGATCAAAAATAACCTTTTTTGAAGTCATTTAAGAATAAGGAGGATCATCGGATACAAAACCTGCCCCGTGGGATTATATCCTTCGGAAAAAGCACAAAAAAAATTTAGACCTTCTGCTCCGTGGCCTTCCGGGCCTCGTCCATTTCCATGTAATGCTTCATCTGGGCTCGAACAGCGGAAGAAGAGATGATGGCCCTTTGCATCTGCGACATGGCATCCCGCACCGCATCCACCACCGCATCCTGAGGACCTAATCCGGTAGAAAACTGCGGATCGACCTTCACGTATCCATCGCCCCGGAATGCCTGCTGCCACAGGATGTTTCCGCGAGGGCTCTTCATGGCCACGCCGATCATAGCCCCAGCCCGGTAGGTTTCCGCTTGGTTGTAATTGTCGTTGGTCAGGTCCATCATGCGGACCTCGAAAATAGCCGGAACATTGGGCGGCTCCGTCTCGATGCCGGGTTCGCTCCCGAAATCCTTCATCGTTACCTTCCCAAAAATATCCTTGAAGGAGTCTTCCACGACGATGGGCAGGGTGTGCTGCGAGTGAAAGGCCTGCAGGTCGCCGATGTCGTAACCGGAGCGCGGCGCTTGGTACATCTTGTAATCATCGGAAACCTGAAGAATGACTTCCTGATTAAATTCGGGCGGCGTATTAAGCTTTCCGCCCCCCACGGCATTTTGTAGGCTGGAACAGCCAGACAAGAAAATGATCAATGCGCCCCAGGCGCAAGGGTTGTAAAAACGCGCACTCGGTTTTAAACGTTGCATGGCCCCTCCAAAAAGAAACCGCCAGGTTCTCCTCTCGAGGAGAACCTGGCGGCCGGAAAATCCTGCTCTTCCTTATTGCTTTTCAAACGCAATATTGTCGAGAAAGATCGTCCCTTTTTTGGGATTTGAATTGATATCGTCGAACACAATGACAAATTCGTTCATGCTCTTCCAATCCGTAATCCTGCGGAACTTCTCGAACGGAATGGAAATCTTCTGCCATTTTTCCGTAATGCCGGAAACAATGTAAGGAGATGGCTTGTTCGTCATGTCCTTGAGCTCGATCTTGACGCGCTTCGTGAAACCGGCCTTTTCGTCACCCTTGATGTAGAAAGTCAGGGTGTTGTAAGGCGTCGCGTCCTCACCGTTAAGCTTCATCCAAAGGCCGTTGTACGCCGGATTCGGAGAATCCACGTCATAATCCAGGCGGATGGAATAGCCCGCCGGATCTCCCAAGGCATCATCGGGTTCGAACGACATCGCGGTCCCCTGCGTGTCATCGTTCGGATCTTTATCCCAAGCTCCGAAGTCACCGCCGATGTTATTGGGTTTGTCGCCGGTATCAAAATCCGCGATAGCCAGCGCTTTGCCTCCGGCAGCCGATCCCGCAGCCGTTTGCGCCTGCACTGCAGGAACAATCAGCATGCCGAGAAAGACCACCAAAAGAGCAAACATGAGGCCGTAAAAGCCTGTCTTTTTGGTTTTCATTGTCTAACTCCTTTCGTGGGTAATTTCATAATTCAAGCACCACTCTGAAATCGCCTGGGTACTAAGACGATCTGGCGGTTATTCTATTCATTTTAAAAGCCCATTTCCAGCACAATAATCATAACCCCATTTTCAAGGGGGGGGCCCCCCAGACAAACGACACCGGTTTTCAGACTCGATAAAACGGTATTCACGTACTGTTGGCCGGACTTCCGGATGATGGCACGAAGAAGCAACCGTCCGTTTTCCTCGCCCTGATACGTCAAAATCATCTCATAATCTCCGGGCAGCATCACCGTCTGAGAATCCCCTTTCGGGATCTCAGCGTACCGCTGACCGATCTGATGATAGCTGGTATAACTGAAGAGCTTGATCAGCTCGTCCCTGTACGCGTCATTTTCCAGATTGAAGTCCTGCCCCTCGTTGGAAGCGCGCAAGACCGTGACCAGAACCTTCGTAGATTCCTGCGCCCCCATCAAAGGACCGGTCCCCAGAATCAGCGCTCCCATAAGCCCCGCAGCCAGCACCTTCGTCCATCGCATAATTACCTCCCAGGAAATATCCAGATGATCGTCATCGGATGATCTTTGGCACTCTCTTTGTATACCATCACTTGCCCCATGTCGCTTTCGACGCGTGTCACTACCACAGACGGCAACTCATCATCCGGAACGGCAGGAGGAACAACCTCGGCCTGAGGAAGCGCGGGAGAAACGGCAGTCCTCTCAACCGCCGGCGCCACGGGCGCCCCACGCATCGTCACATTCGCCGGGACGACCACTCCGGATGGAACCCTGTGAACGAGGGGTGCCAAAATGAAAATGAGAACCGCCGCGGCCGCCGTCGCGAAGCACGCGACCGGCCACACCGGAAACCCGTGGAGCCGTCCAAAATTTTCCAGAACGAAGCGCTTCTTGGCTCGTTCGACTTCAGGGGCTTCGAGTTCGGCGCGAAGATACCCCCGGTAAATCTCCGAAATGTCCTGATCGGATCGTCCGCTCATAAAACTTCCTTTTGCACCTTCGGGCCGAGTGCGTCCGCAAGCTTTTTTCTCGCGTAAAAAAGCCGCGACATGACGGTCCCGACTTCTACCCCGAGCGTCTCGGCAATCTCCTCATAGCTGAGCCCCTGCCACTCCCGAAGGACCAAAACGGCTTTGTGGTCCGCGGAGAGCTGCCGCATCGCCTTATCGATCAGCTCCCGCATCTCGGACTGTTCGAACCGCTCCCGGGGCCCGGGCCCCGAATCGGCAACCACCAGCGGAGGCCTCCCAGACTCTTCGGCATCTTCCTCATCCAGGTCCAAGGACTCCATGGGCCGCTTTTTTCGGGCCTGATCGATGGCTGCATTGACCGCAATTCGATGAAGCCAGGTCTTGAACTTGGACTTCCCCTCGAAAGTGGCAATCAGCTTGTAGACCTTGACAAAGACCTCCTGGGCGACATCCAGGGCCGACTCCCGATGATTCAGAACGCCATAGGCGATCGCATAAACCATATCGTAGTGGCGGGTTACCAATTTCCCGAATTCCGCCTTGTCGCCTCGCTTAGCCTTGGCAATCAGCCCGGCATCCGGATCCTGAATCATAACCGCATGGCTCGGCAATAGGATAAGACGTTCGAAGCTGTCAATTTATTCGACGGATGGCCATTTTTCAGGACTACGCCTCGGAAGGATTCCAATTTTTCGCCTGTTTGACCTTCGCTCTCAATTCATCAAGCTCGGGCAAAGACCTCAGTTTTTTAAGCTTATCCAGTTCGGCCAGTTGAGCCGTCAGTTTCGGAAACTTGGCGGTCATCGCCGGCGCGCTTATCCGTTTCAGGCTCTCGGCCAGCATCTTGTATTCACCGGCGCTGACTTCGCCGTCGCCGTTCAGGTCCACCCGCTGCGGCTTTGTCCAAGCCCTGGTCTTGGCAGATTCCAGACGTGCCCGCTGGATAGAATCCATCATTTTCATCCTCTCTTGAGCCAAGCGCTGAACGCCTTGTTTCCAGTACAGGCCCACGGCAAGACTTCCTGCCAGGATCGGAGAAAATTTGATCCCCACGGTGTTTTTGAAATGAATCGCAAAGGGAATGGATACGAATGCAGAAGCCCCGGCTGAGGCTCGCGAACTTTGCTCTGGGACAACCTGCGGAGCCGCTTCCTGAGCGAAGGCGGAAGTCATTTGAAAGCAAATGGATAGGCCTACAATGCGGATCACTTTGAGCGCATTCATGATCCCCCCTGCCCTTTCAAGATGGATAAACTGAAATCACATTTTCGGACGGACATGGTCCGCTGACTGTTGGTACTTATCGGCGAATTGGCTAAAATCTGTAGACGCCTGCATCACGTCAGCTTCAGCTTCGAAAGATCGAGTTTGCCGATCATTTCCCGAAGCTCCGGGTCTTCCTGAAGCTTTGCTAACCCCGGATGGGACATGAGATTGGCGGCATCCTTCGTCTGAAGGGCCTTGAGGAACTCCGGATCCCTGAAAAGCTCCTGAACCCGCGGGTGTCCCATCAATTTTTTGAAATTTTCATCCTTCATCAGCTGATGCATCAACTGGATCTGCTTGAATGCTCCGAACATGCCGTCTCCTCTCGAGTTTCAGATTGCCGTAAAAAGTTCTTTTTGCGCCGTTCCCTGAGCTTCCCTCTTGTCCCCGAGTCCGCTGACCCCGAGGCCAAGGAGCCTTATCGGCTTACTCCCGGCCAGCGTACGAGTCACAAGCAACTGGCTGGCCGTCTCATACAAATCCCCTTCATCCGCGGGCTGAACTGGCAACGTCCGGGATCTTGTGATGAGTTCAAAGTCATGATATTTGACTTTCAAAACGATCGTTCGTCCCATTCTGCCGCCTTCCCGCAAATCTGCAAAAACCTGTCCCGCGTATTCAGCCAGCTTGCCCTTGAGCCATTCCACGTCTTGGACGTCGCAAGGAAAGGTCTCTTCGACGCTGTGCTGGCGCGCCGGGGCATCCGCAACGACCTCAGAATCGTCTTCTCCGTGCGCGCGGTCGGCCAAAAAAATCCCGGCCTTTCCGAAACGCCGGTAAAGGACAGCGGGATCCGCAGCCGCCAAGTCCCCGCAGGTCGCGATTTTCATTTCAAGAAGCTGCGACTCGGTCACGGGCCCCACGCCAGGAATCTTCCGCACGGGAAGATCCTTGAGGAAATCCATGACTTCGCCAGGACGGATCACCGTCAACCCGTCCGGCTTCTTGAAATCCGACGCGATTTTGGCCAAATAAAGCTTGGCAGCAACTCCCGCAGAGGCGGTCAGCTGTGTCACGGCGCGGATGTTCTGCTTGATCAGGGACGCGATCATGACCGGATCCTCGATCCCGAAGCGGTTCTGCGTCACGTCCAGGTAAGCCTCATCCAGGGACACCTGTTCGACCAAATCCGTGTGCTGCTTCAGGAGCGCCATCACCGTGTGAGAGACCTCGTCGTAAGCGCCAAAATCCGGGCGAACGAACACCGCGTGAGGACAAAGCCGCCGCGCCTGCGCCGCGCTCATGGCAGACCTTATGCCGTAGGTCCTCGCCTCATACGAACAGGTGCTGACAACGCCTCTGCCGTAGGGATCCCCTCCGACCACAACCGGCTTGCCCCGGTATTCGGGGTGGTTTCGCTGTTCGACCGCGGCAAAAAATGCGTCCATATCAATATGGATGATTTTTCGCCGCCACTCGCCCTGGGTCTTCCCCATTTCTCCCGCCATAGCTGGGTATATTACCATTTATGAACGCGGGTGACAGTCACAAAAAAAGGGGAATGGGAGCATCCCCGTAGCTATGATCAAAGGCGCCTTTTATTGCTTCCAGTGCGAATTCACGGTAAAATGCCCCATCCTTTGAAGGAGGAATCCGATGCCCGAAGACAAAGTGACGATCAATTTCGGCGGCCGGCAGGTCGAAGCGGCACCCGTCGATGTGAATCAATCGAGTGAAAAATGGAATGAATACCTACTGGAAGACGGGACCGTCCTGAAGATGAAACTCATTTTAAAAAAGGTCCTGCGCGTCGACAACGAATTCGACGGCGAAGGCAATCCCGTTTATGTCATGCAGTCGACCAACGTCAACACCATCACGGCGCCCAAACACCTCAAGAAGCCGCCCTCGACGCTGCCTTAAGACGCTCTTGCAATAAGCCGATGATCCCGGGAAACTCGAGGATCTCGGTCGTTCCCGTAAGCCGGTTTTTGAGTTCGACTTTCCCCTCTTTCAAACTCCGCCCGCCGACCACCAGAACAAACGGAATCCCCAAGAGCTCGGCGTCCTTGAACTTGACCCCGGCCCGCTCATCGCGGTCATCATAAAGGACGTCGATCCCCTCTCCGAGGAGCTCCCCGTAGATTTTCCCGGCCGCCTGCTCAACCTCCGGCTCCGCCGGATTCAGGCTCAAGAGCTCGAGATCAAACGGAGCAAGGGCCGCCGGCCACTTCATCCCCTTTTCATCATGATGCTCTTCCATCACCGCCGCCATGATGCGGTTGACTCCGATCCCGTAGCAGCCCATGATGGCCGGGCGGCGAACGCCTGAATCATCCAGGAACGCAGCTCCGACCGATTCGGAATACCGGGTCCCAAGCTTGAAGATGTGACCGATCTCCATCGTCGTCAACAAACGGATCGTGCCCTTCCCGTCGGGAGTGACATCCCCGTCTTTGACAAAACGAATGTCGCCCGTCTTGAACGGCTGAAAATCCCGGCCGGCGCAGACGTGCTTCAAGTGCCGGTCCGCCTGATTGGCACCCGTCACGGCATCCGTGAGCGCCAAGACGTCCCAATCGGCATAAACCGGAACGGACAGCCCGACCGGACCGGCAAAACCCACCGGTGCGCCCGTGGCCTCGCGGATCTGATGGGGTTCCGCTTGCAAAAGTTTCCCAGCCCCGACAAGCCGAGCGAGCTTGGCCTCGTTGATTTCGCTGTCACCGGTCACGCAAGCCGCAATCGGATTGCCGTCGGCCATATAGAGGATGGTTTTGATCATGCTTCCGGGCGGCACCTTGAAGCGGCTCGAGATCTCTTCGATTGTCCGGAGGTTCGGCGTCTCAAAAATCTCCGTGGGCGCCGCACCCGCCGGCGGGGTGGACGAAGGAGGCTGGGAACGCCCTGCAATGTCCAGGCTCGCCAGATAGCCCGTATCCGAGTGCGCGACACGGTCCTCGCCGTAGGGACACACCACCATGAATTCCTGGCTCATCTTTCCGCCCATCAGGCCCGGGTCCGCATGGACCACCTGAAACGTGAGACCGCAGCGGGAAAAAATCCGGTGATAGGTTTCCGACATGTTCTGGTACTGGCGGTCGAGCCCGGCGTCGTCGGTGTCGAAACTGTAGGCGTCCTTCATGATGAATTCCTTGGTCCGGATGATCCCGAACCGGGGACGCGCTTCATCGCGGAATTTATTCTGGATCTGATAAACCAGCAAGGGCAAATCCCGGTGAGACTGGATAGAGCCTCCCACCAGTTCGGTCACGACTTCTTCGTGCGTGGGGCCCAAAACGAATTCGTGCCCCGCGCGGTTTTTAAAGCTGATCTTGTCCTCGCCGAGGGCTTCGTAGCGCCCGGACTTTTTCCACAATTCGGCGGGATGGAGCGCGGGCATGAGAATCTCCGCGGCCCCGGCCCGGTTCATTTCTTCGCGGACGATCCCGATGATTTTAAGAAGTACCCGATGCCCGAGGGGCAGATAGCTGTAAACCCCCGACGCCAGCTGGCGGATAAGCCCGGTCCGCAGAGCCAGCTGGTGGCTTGCGGCTTCCGCATCCTTGGGAACCTGTCGTAGCGTGGGAATAAAAGCCTGGGTCCATTTCATAGCGTCCTCCGGCGATCTAGTACGTTGTACCGCCTTCCCCTAAAATTAAATGTCGGGCGGTACTAACGGCCCCCGAAAATCGGGGAGAGCCGCAGCCATAGATCGTGCAATTTTTCGAAAATCTTGATATTGACCAAATCGTTATAAAGAATGAAAGCCATCAGCATCAAAAGAAGGATGAATCCCGCCTGGGTGAGCCATTCCTGGACCTTCAGGCTCACGCGCCTGCGGGTCACCGCCTCGACGAGAAGGAACAGAAAGTGACCACCGTCCAAGGCCGGCACCGGAAGAAGATTGATGACGGCAAGCGAGATGCTCAGAATCGCCATCAGCTGGAGCACGTACGGGAGCCCCAGATGGGCGGCCGCCCCCGTCATGTTGATGATCCCGATCGGGCCGGAAATGTTTTTCACCGAAAGCTTGCCGAGGATCAGATAGTAAATGGCCTTATGGGTCATCACGGTCAGGTCGGCGGTTGACTCCCAGGCCGCGCGCAAAGCGCCGGGGAGGCCGTGACGTTCAAATTCGACGGCTTCCGGATTCGGAACGATCCCGATCCGCCGGACTTTCGCCGGGTGGCCGAAAACGTCCTGAACGTTTTCTTCGCGCACAGCCACGTCCATCCCGATCTCGCGGCCTGCTCTTGCGACCGTCAGGCGGACACCCCCCCCCGAGGAACCGTCGAGCGCATCGGTCAAATCCTTCCAGGTCCTGACGGCGCTCGCATCGACTGCGACGATACGGTCGCCAGCGGCAAGCCCGCTCACCGCGGCCGGATACCCCTCGACGAATCCGCCGATGACAGTCCCGGCGACGGGACGGCCCGAGAGAAATAACGCCGCAAAAAGCACGTAGGCAAAAAGGTAATTCATCGCCACTCCGGCCACCACCACAATCATGCGCGCCCACACCGTCGCGCCGAGGTAATCGCCCGCCTTGGGGCTTCCCCCCTCGAGTTCGCTCACGATTTCCCCTGCCGGCTTGACGAAGCCGCCCAGGGGCAGCAGCGAAATGGCATAGCGGGTTTCGCGGCCCTGCCAGTGAAAGATCTCGGGACCGAAGCCGATCGAAAACTTATCGACCTTGATGTGGTTCAGGCGGCAAGCCAGAAAATGCCCAAACTCATGGACGATGATCAAAAAGCCCAGTACCACCAGCGCGGGAACGAGCGAAGTCAAAAAAGTCATCGTAAGCCTTCTTTCTGTTGGTCCGCTTCCATGCGAGCCCACCGGTCTGTCTCGAGCAAGTCTTCGAGGCCGGGCCGACGGATCAGGCAATGGCGCTCCATGACGCGCTCGATCAAGCGCGGGATCGCGGTGAAGCCGATCCGTTCCGCCAGGAACAGTTCGACGGCAACCTCGTTGGCCGCGTTCAAAACGGCGGGCATGCTTCCCCCGGCGCGGCTGGCCTCGAAGCCGAGCCTCAAGCAGGGAAAGCGTCGCAGGTCCGGCTTGTGAAAATGGAGCGGTCCCGAACGGTACAAATCCAGAGCAGGCAAATCATTGTCAAGCCGCCGGGGATAGCTCAAGGCGTATTGAATCGGAAGCCTCATATCGGTCACGCCCAGATTCGCCAGGTAAGTACCGTCCACGAACTCGACCATGGCGTGGACGACCGCCTCGGGATGGATGACGACCTCCACCTTGTCCGCGGGAACGTCAAAGAGATTCGCGGCTTCGATCACCTCGAGCCCCTTGTTCATGAGCGTTGCGGAATCGATCGTGATCTTGGGCCCCATCTTCCACTTGGGATGCTTCAGAGCGCTCGCGGGAGTAATCTTTCCGAACCCGCTTTTCTTCGCACGGAAAGGCCCGCCCGAAGAAGTGAGAATCAATTTTTTGACTGACTCTGCCTTGCGCCCTTCAAGGCACTGCCAAAGTCCGGAATGTTCGCTGTCGATCGGAAGGATTTCCACCCCCAGCCTGCGGGCTTCGGACACCAAAAGGCCGCCCGCAATCACAAGCGGCTCCTTGTTGGCAATCGCAAGGGACTTGCGGGCTTTGAGCGCGGCAAAGATCGGGCCGAGGCCCCGCGCGCCGACCATGGCAAATACCACCTGGCGCACCCCGGAGAGCGTCGCAACCGTCTTGAGGCCGTCGTCCCCGCTCACCACTTTCACCGGCGAACGGCCCAGGCGTTTGGCGAGCTCGGCTGCTGCTTGGGGCTCGTACAGGCAGACGACTTCCGGCAGAAATTCCCGAACCTGGTCGTAGATTCCCTCGACGTTCCGGCACGCCGCAAGGGCCTTCACGCAGAATTCGCGCGGATGGGACCTGACGATATCGAGAGTCCTTATGCCGATGGACCCGGTGGACCCGAGGATGGAGATATTTTTCATGCCAAGTGGAAGGCGGTCACAAACGTATAAATAAAGGGGACAGTCAGCAGCAGGCTGTCCATCACGTCCAGAATGCCGCCAAGGCCGGGCACCTGCCCCGAGTCTTTGACGCCGACATCCCTTTTGATCAAGCTCTCCACGAGATCGCCGAGTTGGGAAAGCACTCCCGTCACGACTCCGAGGAGCACAAGATGCCAAAGCGAGGCTGCGGGCAAATAGACCGCGGAGAAAATCGACAAGACCAGCGTGGCCACAAACCCGCCGATCGCGCCCTCAATGGATTTCTTAGGGCTGATCGCCTCCGCCAGCCTGCGACGGCCGTAGCGTTTTCCCACAAAATACGCCGCAGCGTCTCCTCCCTTGACCGTTAAAATGGCATAGAACACCCAGGCGGGACCGTCATTGAGGGCATGAAGCCGGCTCATAAAGCTGAAGAACCAGGCGACATAAAGGATCCCGAAAAGGCCCAGCGCCGTGCTCAAAAGGGCGTGGGGATGGTCCTCCTTGCGGAAATTGGCGGCAAAAAGGGCCAGGCATGAAAGCAAGAGGACGAGCGTCTCGGCGCCAAACCACACACCCAGCGGCAGGAGCCCGCCGCATAAGAGACTAAGCCGCGGGTGAACCGGGACGCCTTTCATGGCGGCCAATTTGAGATACTCGTGCAATCCGGTGAGGATGAAAGCTTCGATGACCAGGAAGAAAAACCACTCGGGTGCGATAAAAATCGCGGAAAGCGAGACGGCGATCATCACCCCCGACACCGCGAGCCTTTTCTGAAGTCCGGTCACGGAGCCTCCCCGCAAACGGCGGTCGTCCTGCCGAAGCGCCGCTCTCTTTTTTGATAAACCTCCAGGGACTTCACGAATTCCTCGCGCGTAAAATCGGGCCACAGGACGTCAGTCACCACAAGTTCCGCGTAGGAAATCTGCCAAAGGAGAAAATTGCTGATACGCATTTCGCCGCTCGTCCGGATCAAAAGGTCCGGATCGGGGATCCCTGCGGTATATAAATGATCGGTGACCGTCCGTTCCGTGATCGATTCGATCGTGAGCTTTCCGGCCGCCGCTTCGGCGGCGATCGCGCGGCAGGCGTCGACGATCTCAAGGCGAGAAGAATAGCTGAACGCAAACGTGACCGTCATGCCGGGATTCGCGCGCGTGGCTTCGATATTTCTGGCAATTTTTTTCTGAACGGCCTCCGACAGGTCGGTAAGCCGCCCGATCGCGTTAAAGACCAGGCCGTTTTTCATAAAATCTTCGAGCTTGCGGTCCAGATAATTTGACAGAAGCTCCATGAGGAAAGCAACCTCGTGAGCCGGCCGGCTCCAGTTTTCCTTGGAAAAAGCGTAGAGTGTGAGGTAGCGGATCCCGAGCGACGGGGCGGCCTTGAGGATCTCTTCAACTCGCTCGACCCCCTCTTGGTGCCCGCGAATCCTGGGGAGGTTCCGGCGCACGGCCCACCGGCCGTTTCCATCCATGATGATGGCGACATGACGGGGAATATTCTGTGGTTCCATGCCTCTTTCCGCGCTTTAGAGAAAAACAGTCTGGTGCCGCTTGCTTCCGACGGAGACGATCCGGATCGGGGTCTCCATGAGCTCTTCAAGCCGCTCCAGGTACCGCTTGGCCGCGCGGGGAAAATCCTTCCAACGCCGCACGAGGGATAAATCTTCTTTCCAGCCCGGAACCGTTTCATAGACAGGCCGGCAGTTCGAGAATTCATAGATGGAGCTCGGATAGGTCTTCCAGAGCTTCCCGTTCAGCCGGTAAGCGGTGGCGATCCGAAGGTTCGGGAGACCCGAGAGGATGTCGAGCTTCATGACGGCCATTTCATTGATGCCGTTAATGCGGACCGCGTGACGCGCCACCACGGCATCAAACCACCCGCAGCGCCTCGGGCGTCCTGTCGTCGAGCCGAACTCGTCGCCTTTGCGCTGGATCTCCTTCATCAGAGCGTCGGGAAACTGGGTCGGAAAGGGCCCTTCGCCGACGCGGGTCGTGTAAGCCTTGACGACCCCAATCACCTGGTCGATCAAGGTCGGGCTGATGCCGGACCCCGCAATCGCCCCGCCGACCGTCGCGTTCGAGGAGGTCACAAAAGGATACGTTCCGTGATCGACATCGAGCATCGTGCCCTGGGCGCCTTCGAACAAAAGGCGCTTTTTCTTTCTAGCGGCCTCATAAAGCATCGTGGGCGTATCGACGGCAAACTTCAGGAGCGATTTGCGGTAAGACATGAAGTGCCGGTAAATCGAAGCAAAGGAAAACCCCGGATGACCGTAAATCTTCCTGAGAATCTGATTTTTTTCGCGCAGGACGGAGGCGAGGCGCTCCCGGAAATATTCGGGGTGCTTTAAATCCCCCACCCGGACTCCGATGCGCGCCATCTTGTCGGCATAGCAGGGGCCGATCCCCTTCTTGGTCGTACCGATCATTTCCTTGCGTGCGATCGAGCCTTCCCTGAGAGCGTCGGCGACGCGGTGGTAGGGAAACAGCAAATGGGCCTGTTCGGAAACAAACAGGCGTCCCCGCACGTGGACTCCCTTTTTTTCGAGGACCTTGACCTCCTCGAAAAAAGCCTCGGGATCGAGCACCACACCGTTTCCGATGACGCAGATTTTGCCCGGGTGGAGGATCCCCGAAGGGATCAGGTGAAGAACGAATTTCTCCTTGCCGAACTTAACCGTATGGCCGGCATTGTTTCCGCCCTGATAGCGGACGATGATGTCGCTTTTCCGAGCGAGCACATCGATAATCTTGCCCTTGCCTTCATCTCCCCACTGCGCGCCGATCAGGATCCGGTTCATAGCTTGACGATCTTGACATCCAGGATGGGAGAAAATTCCCGGATTTTTGCGAGGACTTTTTCGGGGACTTCGTTGTCGGTATTGATCACGGTCATGGCCATCATCTTCTTGCCTTTGGTCAGGCGGCCAAGCGACATTTCGGCGATGTTAATGCCGTTATTACCAAGAAGCGTCCCGACCGTCCCGACGACTCCGGGCTGGTCCTCGTTATGGATGAAAAGGATCCAGCTCACCGGCTCGACGTCGATCAGGAATTGGTCGATCCGGACCACCCTCGGCCGGTGGTCGGCAAAAAGGGTTCCCATGATCCTGTGGGTCGCCTCTTTGGCTGCCCCGTCGGGTTCAACCTCGATTTCGATGTAGTTTGAAAAATTCTCCTTCGCCGTGCTCGCGCTTTCCTCGACCGCGATGCCGCGCTCTTCGGCCATCGCCGGGGCATTGACGAAATTGACCGTCGGCCCGCAGACGGGTGCCAGCAGTCCCTTGAGCACCGCGATCGTCAGCGGCTTCAGGTTGTACCGGCTGACCTCGCCGCCGTAACGAATCGTTACCTTTTTGACCGTCCCGGTGAAAAGCTGGGAGTAAAGCGACCCCATCTTCTCGGCCAGGGTGATCCAGGGTTTGACGACGCGATAGGTTTCAGGGTCGAGGTTCGGCAGGTTGACCGCGTTTTTGATCGCTCGCTCGTGCAAGGCGTCCATGACTTGGCGTGCCACATCCACCGCCACGTTCTCCTGGGCCTCTTCGGTGGCCGCACCCAAATGAGGCGTGCAGATCACTTCCGGCATTTTCAGAAGCGGATAGTCGGGCGCAGGCGGTTCTTTTTCAAAAACATCGAGGGCCGCACCGGCCACTTGGCCGGACTTGATTGCTTCGATGAGCGCCTTTTCCTCGACGATGCCTCCCCGTGCGCAGTTGACGATGCGAACGCCCTTTTTGCAGAGGGCGAACGTCTTCTCGTTCAGGAGATGCTTGGTCTCGGGGGTGAGCGGCGTATGGAAAGTAATGAAGTCCGCGATTTTGAGAAGGGATTTGACATCCGCGCTTTCGACGCCGTACTGCTTGATCGTTTCGGCGGGGATAAAGGGGTCGTAGGCCACGACCCGCATATTGAAGGCTGCCGCGCGCTTGGCAACTTCCCGGCCGATGCGCCCGAAGCCGACCACCCCGAGGACCTTCCCGTTGACTTCCGTCCCGAGGAATTTCGTCCGCTTCCATTCTCCTCCCGAAAGGGACGCATGGGCCTGGGGAATTTTACGGGCCAGGGCCAAAAGCATCGTCACCGTATGCTCGGCCGTCGAGATCGTATTGCCTTCGGGGGTATTCATGACGATAACCCCGTGCTTGGTGGCTGTTTCGAGATCGACGTTATCGACCCCGACTCCGGCACGCCCCACGACCTTGAGTTTGGTGCCCGCTTCGATGAGTTCCTTGGTCAGCTTGGTGCCGCTTCGGACGATGACCGCGTCATACTGCGGCATGATCTCCTTGAGCTTTTCGGGCGCAAGGCCGGGCAGCTCGTCGACCTCCAGAGAGGCATCGGCCCTCAGTTCGGCCATACCGGCCTTGCCGAGCGGATCGGATACGAGAACTTTGAATTTTGCTTTTGAAGACATGTATTTCTCCGTTGAGTTAGGGCCGTAGCGGCACGGGTGAAAAAACGGCTTCAGCAGGCCGAACAGGTCTGGCGCATTTCCTGCAGGGTCTTTTTGATGACCGCAAAACCCGCTTCCAGATCCGTCCGGGTGATCGCCCCCATATGAGCGATCCGGATAATTTTCCCCTTCAGCGGTCCCTGGCCTCCGGCCACCGTAACGCCCTTTTCATCGCGCAAAATTTTTGCGAGCTTCTCGCCGTCGATCCCGTCGGGAACGTACGCCGCCGTAAGCGCGTTGGAAGGCGCCTTCGAATACAGTTTGAGCCCGAGTGCCTCGAGCTCCGAGCGAGTGAATTTCGCCAGCGCTTCGCACTGGCTGAAGACCTTTTCCATGCCCTGCGCTTCGATGGTTTCGAGGACGCGGTTGAGGCCGATCTCGATCGTCAGGGCCGGCGTCCAGGGCGTGTCCCAGTCCTTGAGCCCCTTGGCATAGAGTTTAAGGTCCAGATAGTACTTGGGTAAAGTCGAGGAAGCCATTCTCTGCTTGGCCTTTTCGCTGACGCTGATGAAGGCCAAGCCCGGCGGCAGCATCAGGGCTTTCTGGGAGCCGGAGACCACGAGGTCCACGCCCCAGGCGTCGGTCTCCAGGCGGTCGGCGCCCAATCCCGAAATCGCGTCGACGATCAAAAGGGCGTGGGTTCCGGAGACGATCTTCGCAAGCGCGCGGATATCATGGAGCACGGCCGTCGAAGTTTCGGTCAGCTGGCAGCAAACGGACTTCAGATTCGGGTTCGCGCGAAGCGCCGCCTCGACATCGGCAGGCTTAACCGCCTCGCTCCAAGTCACTTTGAGGACCGTGGGCTTCAGACCGAAAGCATGGGCAAGTTCCGTGAAACGTTCGCCAAATTTTCCGCCGTCGACGACGAGAATCTCGTCGCCTGCACAGTGAAAATTCACGATCGCAGCTTCCATCGCGGAAGTCCCCGAGCCGGTGATCGTATAGACCGGCTGCTTGGTCATGAATACGGTCTGCAGTTTCTTCGTGGCCGACTCGAAAATCCTCTGATACTGCGGGGTCCGGTGGTGGATGATCGGCTCAGCCATCAGGGTTCGTATGGATTCGGGTACCGGCGTCGGGCCGGGTGTCAAAAGAATGTGGTTTTTCATTTTTGCTCCCCCAGATCGAGTTTGGAAGTGACGACTTGATCGACCAAACCGTAGTTTTTGGCCTCTTCAGCCGACATGAAATGATCGCGGTCGGTGTCTTTTTCGACTTGGTCCACGCTTTGCCCTGTGTGATGCGCCAAAATAACGTTGAGGCGCTCCTTGAGCTTGAGGATTTCCTTCGCCTGAATGTGAATGTCGGAGGCAGTCCCCTGAGCGCCGCCCCAAGGCTGATGGATCATCACCCGGGCATTCGGCAGGGCGTAGCGCTTCCCCTTGGTCCCGGCGCACAAAAGCAGGGCCCCCATGCTGGCCGCCTGACCCAGGCAGTAGGTCGAAACGTTGCATTTGACGAACTGCATCGTGTCGTAAATCGCGAGCCCGGCGGTGACAGAGCCCCCGGGACTATTAATGTAGACGTTGATGTCCTTCCCGGGGTCTTCCATCTGAAGGAAAAGAATCTGAGCAATGATGAGATTGGCGATCGTATCGTCGATCGGCGTCCCAATGAACACAATCCGGTCCTTGAGCAGCCTGGAATAGATATCGTACGCCCTCTCGCCCCGCCCCGTCGTTTCGATCACCATCGGAACCAAGTAACCGCTCATCGTCCGCCTCCTTTTAAGATGGATTATTCCGTTTCAAAAACTCGATCGCCTTCTCGTTGCGGATCTGGTCGCAAAGGGCTTCCCGCGCGTCTTCGTGGCCCTGATAGTACTTTTCGACGCCCTCGACAGTCTGGCGAAACCTTCCGGCCAGGACTTCATACTTCTTCTTAAGGTCTTCCTCGGTCGCCGTCAGATTTTCCTTGGCCGCGAGCTCGTCGAGAAGAAACGCCAGATGGACCTGCGTACGGGCCTCCTTCTCGGCCGTGCCTTCCAGCTCTTTTTTCATCTCTTCCGTCTTGTCTTCCGGAATGCCGTGGCGCTTCGATTGCTCCAGGGTTTCTTCGACGAGATATTGCTGCCTTTTCTTGATCACGCCGGCCGGAAGATCGATCTTGTTGTGCTTGACGAGCTCCTCGAGGAGGGCCTTTTCGTACGAATTTTCTTTTTCTTTCTCCTTCGCGTCCAACAGGTCCTTGGCGAGCTTGTCCCGAAGGTCGGCGACCGACTGGTACTCTCCGGCCCCGCGCGCGAATTCATCGTTGAGCTCGGGAAGCTCCTTGATCTTGATCTCCTTGACCTTGACCCTGAACAAAGCTTCTTTGCCGGCCCATTCCTTGCGGGAAACCGTCTTGGGAAACACAAGGCGGACTTCCTTCTCGTCCCCGGGATTGGCGCCGATCAGCTGGCCGGAAAACCCCTTGAGGAACTCCTCTTCCTTGATCTCAAACCAATCATCGTTGCGTTTCTCGGTCTCTTTGCCGTCGATGAGACAGACATAATCGGCCACCACGAAATCGCCCCACGCCACCGCCCTTCCTTCCACAGCCTTGTACTGGGCGAAGGATTCCTGCAGGCGCTTGAGAGAATCCTCGACTTCCGTGGGCTCGACGCGCGCGGCTTCCTTTTTAGCCTTGAAGCCGTTCAGCTTGGAGAACTTGACCTTCGGCCGGGTCTCGATCACGGCCGAATAACTGAGGGTATCCCCCTCAAAACGGACGTCCTTGATTTCCGGATACCCGAGCGGCTCGAGTGATTTTTCGCGGATGGCCTGCGCGTAAGACTCGGCGAGGAGGTGCTTGAGAACCTCCTGGCGCGCCTCTTCCTTGAAATACATCACCAGCACTTCCCGCGGAGCTTTCCCAGGACGAAATCCAGGGATCTTGGCTTTCGAGGCAGCGGAGCGATAGAAGCTTTCATATTCTTCGAGGGCGCGCTCTTTGGGGACCTCGATCTGAAGAATTTTCTGGCAATCTTTGGCGTCTTTGATCGATGTTTTAAGTTCCATAGGGTTCCTTCAATGTAAAAAAATGAGCGCCCCGCCCCACACCGCGTTAGGTGTGGGGTCATACAATTACAATTCGTTTACGAATTGTGTATTGTATGGAGCGAGTGGAGGGAATCGAACCCTCGTAGCTGCCTTGGCAAGGCAGAGCATTACCACTATGCTACACTCGCTTGGTGTTTATGAATGCAACTGTCCGAAGTTGCGTATTGTAGGGAAAGGCCTGCCTTTTGTCAATGCAACCGGAGCATGATGGTGTTTAGCTCATCGAAGACAATTTCTTTTTCATCTGAATGAGGAGGGGCGGTTTGAGCGTGTGATATTTTGCTTTGATCGCCAGGATCTGCTCCTGGCAGGCAAAAAAGGCGTCCGCCACCCGCGGGTCGAAATGACTTCCCGCGCTCTCCCGGATGATCTTCAGAGCCTGCTCGGTAGGGAACGGCTCCTTGTACGGCCGCCGGGACGTGAGGGCGTCATAAACATCGGCAATGGCGGTAATCCGGCTGGCCAATGGAATCTTGTCGCCTCGTAGGCCTTTCGGATATCCGGAGCCGTCCCATTTTTCATGGTGAGTCAGAGCGATCACTTCGGCAAGCTTGATGAACCCGACTTTGGAACCTTTCAAGATCTCGGCCCCAATGAGCGTATGTTGTTTCATGATCTCCCACTCGGCGGCGTCCAATTTTCCGGGCTTCAATAAAATGGCGTCGGGAATGCCGATTTTTCCCACATCGTGCATCGGCGCGGCATAAAAAAGAGCATCGGCCAGCTTGTCCTTCAGCCCCAAGTGCTGCGCGAGGGTCCTGGCATACTCGCTCATCCGCAAAATATGATCGCCGGTATCCTCGTCCTTATATTCAGCGGCCCGGGATAGCCGGTAGACGGTATCCAAATGCGCCAGATCTTTATCTTTCAAGGCCCGTAAGAGCTTTTCGGTCTTTCGGGCAACTTCGGCCTCCAGATTCTGCTCATATCTTTCCATTTGATCATGATAGGTTTTGATCCGAACCAGGGATTTTACCCGGGCCAGAAGTTCCACTTTGTCGAAAGGTTTGGACATGAAGTCGTCACAGCCCGCCTCGAGCGCCTGGACCCTGGCTTCGACATCCTGAAGAGCGGTCAGCATGATGACCGGCAGCCAGCGCGTCTTAGCATTGGCGCGTAACGCCACCAAAACTTCGAACCCCGACATGTTCGGCATCATCACGTCCAAAAGGATGACGTCCGGCGGTCGCCTCTCAATCGCTTCGAGAGCGGCCTTGCCGTTCTCCGCACCCTCAAAGACGTAGCCTTCGGGCTCGAGAAGGCTCCGGAGCAGCTTCAGATTCAACTTCTCGTCATCCACGCAAAAGATCCGGCTTTTAACTTCCCGCAGCATACTCGCCCCCTCCTTTGACCGGTATTCGGAATGTAAAAACAGAACCCTGGCCGGGCCCCGCCGACTCCGCCCAGACCCGGCCGCCATGCAAAGTCACCAGCTTCTTGGTGACGGACAATCCCAACCCCGTTCCTTCGTAGCGCTTGGTCAGCGGATTGTCAAGCTGCACAAATTCCCCGAACAGCCTTTCCTGGTCCTCCTGGGCGATCCCGACTCCGGTGTCCCAAACGGCCACCTCGGCTTCGGCGCCGGCCAGCCGGGCCCGGATCCCCAGCTTTCCGCCGTCCGGCGTAAACTTGACCGCGTTGGAAAGCAAGTTGAAAAGGATCTGCTTGACCTTACGCTCGTCCGCATGGATGAAGCCCACCTCTTCCGAGAGAGCCAAAGAAATCTCGATCCCGTGCTTGCATGCCCTCTCCTTGATAAAGGTAAGACTGTGCCGGAGAGTGTCCTTGAGGGAGAAAGTGGAGAGCAAAAGCTCCATTTTTCCGGATTCGATTTTAGTCAGGTCCAGGACGTCATTGATGAGGGATAAGAGATGATGGCCGCTGTCGAGCACATCGTTGAGATAATCGAGCTGGGTTTCGTTCAAGGGGCCGAACTTCTGGTCATGTAAGACCTCCGTGAAGCCGATGATGGCGTTGAGAGGAGTACGCAGTTCGTGCGACATGTTGGAAAGAAATTCGGACTTGGCCCGGCTGGCCGTCTCGGCGGTCATCTTGGCCTGCATCAGTTCCTTTTCCATCCGCTTTCGCCCGGAGATGTTGCGAATGATGCTCGAAGCCCCCGTAATGGTCCCGGAAGCGTCACGGACCGGAGAAATCGTCTGTGAAACATCAATGACCTGCCCGCCCCGGCGGATCCGTTCCGTTTCGAAATGCCGGACAGTTTCTCCCCGCCGTATCCGGCTCAAAATTTCAGGAATTTCATTCTGGCGCTCGGACGGCGTCAAAATCGATACGGACTTTCCGGTCATTTCCCTGGCCTTGTAACCGTAAACCGATTCCGCGCCGCGATTCCAGCTGACGATGATTCCCTCAAGCGTGACTGCGATGATGCCGTCATCCGCCGATTCGACAATGGCCGCCAGCCGGTTGCGCTCTTCTTCCGCCATTTTGCGCGCCATGGTCACGCCGAGACTGGTGCCGATGCCCTCGAAAAAACGGATGAGCTCGGGCGTAAAACGCCCCTTCTTGCGGTCATTGAGCTGCAACAGCCCGATGATCTCCCGATTTGCGCGAATCGGAAGGAGAGCAAGAGAACAGTAACCGTCCCGAAGGCAACGGTCCCGAGGATGGGACCTCGGGTCCGCGCACGCAGGAAAATTGACTTCCGACGAGGCGTCGTTGGTCCAGAAGCTTCCCCCCGGCGTGAAAAGAGGATGGCCCTGAACGGTCTTTCCGGAGAGGACCAAACCACATGTGCATGCGAACAGCGGAACACCATCCCGGCCCCGGGAAAGCTCGCCGTCCGGACCGCTCACGGTCAGCGTATTTTCCGTCAGCAGAAATTCCTCGGGAAAACCGACCTGAGCGCAATACGGAAAGTCGTTCCCGTTTCGCAGCCGTATCGCGGCCGCGTCAAAACCCATTTCACGCCTGATCGCCGAAAGGACGCGGCGGACCCCCTCCTGCAGGGTCAGGGGTTCGTTGAGAAGCTGGAGAATTTCATTCCATAGCGCCTGCCGGCTTTCCATCAGGGCGCGCGCCGCCATCTCCCTGTTCAGCTCATCGCGCGAAGTCGTAACCTTTTTCAGATTCAAAACCATCTCGTCGAAGGAACGTGAAAGCTGGCCGATTTCGTCCTGCTCCGGCGTTCCCACTCGGTAATCCAGGTCCCCTTTGCCGATGATCTCCGTTCCGGCATGCAGCCGGCGGATGGGATCCGAGATGGACCTTGCGACTCCGAATGCCAGCAGGACCGTCAGGATAATCGTTCCCGCGACAATGACAAAAAGATTTTTCCCCAAGCGGCGGATCGGAGCAAAAGCCTCTTGGCTATCGATTTTGACGGCAACGCCCCCGGCAAAAGACGGCAAGTGCCTCCAGGCCGTCAGGACTTCCCTGCCGCGATAATCCGTCATCACTCCTTGTCCCTGCCGCCCCAAAACCGCCTGGACCAGCGACGAATCGTGATGGGATACGATACTGACAGTTCTTTTGAAAGCCGCTGCGGGGTCATGGCGGGTCGGAGTCACCCAGAGCACCTCGTCCCCGATCTTCGTACCGACCACGGTTTCACCCGTCTGGCCCAGGCCCCGATAGTCCTGGGCCAAGGCCGAGATCTCTTCGTTATTCATCCGGAGCACGGCCGCCCCGATCATATGGCCGGACCGGAAGAAGGGCGCGGCCAAATAAACCGAGGATCCGCCGCTTCCCGGGTGAGGCTCGAATTCGGAGATCTCTGTACTCAGCAGGCTAGTAGCCAGTCTGAAGACCTTGGCGGCGGCAGAATCCCGAAAAGGGCCCGTTTTATAGTTAGTCCCGAAGTCCTTACCCCGACTCATAGAAAAGAGAACATCTCCGCCGGGTGAAACCAGAGCGAGGTCTTCAAATCCTTCGACCGCTTGCGCTGCCGTCAGAACCGGCCGTATCCGCTCGTCCACGGCCGCATAGTCCGTCGAACCCAGGCCGCTCTCCCTGAAGATCCGATGGAAGTCCTCCAGGGCCGCCATAATGGTCGGGCGGGTTGCCATCAGCTTGAGACTTTGCTCCTTGACGGAAACATACTGCTCGATATCGCTGGCCCGGTCCTCGGCCATGATGACCATCTTATCGACGATCTCCTCGCGAAGCTGGTTTTTCGCGGTGTCGTAAGCCAGGTAGACGACTGCGGACAAGGGCACAAGCGTCATGAACAAAAACCAAGCCGTCAGCTTTGCCCCTATTGTCGGTCTCCACGGAACCTTGGACATGCTCATCTCCCGGGATTGTCCCACCGGTTCCCCCAACCTTGATAGAGGGCTTCCGTAAATTTGTCCCACTCCGACCGTGACCTGCTGGGAGGATAGGGCTCCGGGCGGACAGGTTTTTCGGAGGTCCAAACGATACGAAATTGGCCGTCTTCCGTGACGACCCCGATCCTCACGGTCTTCCAGGTATGCTGAGTCCCGGGGTCGATGTAAACAATGCCCTCCGGCGCCGAAAAACTTTGATTTTTCATCGCGTGGCGAACCGCACGGACCTCTTCGGTCCCCCCCTCGGTCACGGCCTGCGCCCACAGAAGCACCCCGAAATAGCCCGCCTCGATGGGGTCATCGGTCACGCGGTCTTTGCCGTATTTTTTCTTGAAGGCGTTGACGAAACTTTTGTTTTCGGCAGACGGCACGCTCTGGAAATAGTTCCAAGCCGCGTAATTTCCGGCCATGGCCTTCGTATCCATACTCAGCAGCTCATGCTCGGCAATACTGAAGGAAAGCGTCGGAATCGTTTCGGGGGTCACGCCCCTGCGTTCGAGCTCCCTGAAAAAAGCAATGTTGGTGTCGCCGTTGAGCGTGTTGAGGATCACATCCGGCTTGGCCTGCACGATCTTTTCAACCGCCCGAGAGACATCCTGGGCTCCGAGCAAAAGATACTCTTCGCCCGCAATCTCGCCGCCCAAAGCGTCGACTTGGTCCCGGATGATTTCATTGGCCGCCCGGGGAAAGATGTAGTCGGAAGCCAGAAGAAAGAATCGCTTCCAGCCCCTATCGAAACACCACTTGACCGCGGGAATGATCTGCTGGTTGGGCGCGGCCCCCGTGTAGACGATGTTCGGGGATTGTTCAAGCCCTTCATATTGCACGGGGTAGATGAGGAGGTGGTCATGCCGTTCAACAACGGGCCGCACGGCCTTCCGGCTTGCGGAAGTCCAGCAGCCGAAGATCACGCTGACTTTCTCCTGCGTGATCAACCTCTCGGCTTCGGCGGCAAAGGTCGCCCCGTCGGATTTTCCGTTCGCGATGACCGGTTCGATCCTGCGCCCCAAAAGACCGCCTTGGGCGTTGAGCTCCTCGATGGCCAGAAGCGTCGCATCCAGCACGGGCTTCTCGCTGATCGCCATGGTCCCGTCCATCGAGTGAAGGATGCCGACCCGGATGGGCGCTTGGCCCGGTATGTTTTTACAACCACTTGCCGCAAAAAGGATTGCGAGAATCCAAATGCAGGGATTTGACCGCATGTCCACTCCTAAGGGTCAACCGCTAAAGGAAACACCCTACGCATTTATCGCGCAAATGGCTAAAAAGCTTAAGCTTTGGCAGGGAGGAAAAGGAGGGAACCGACCCGTTTGCTATTCGTCCAGGTACGCCTGGGCCGCAAGCGCGGCGCCGCAGCCGTCCCCGCAGGCGCTCACAAGCTGCCGGACCGCCCCCTGCCGGATTTCGCCGGCCGCAAAGACGCCCTTCACGGAAGTCTCGAATCCCGCGGTCACCTTGACGTAGCCTTTGTCGTCGCAATCCACAAAGCCCTGTAAAAAAGACGAATTCGGAGTGTGCCCGATAAAAATAAAAACGCCGTCCGTACGGAAAGGCGTCAGCGCCTGGGTCTTGACGTTGCGCAAAGCCACCCCGCTGACTTTCGTAGGCCCTTCGATTTTTTCGATGACGGAATCCCAGAGGAAACCGATTTTCGGATCCTTCTTGGCGCGCTCCTGGAGGATGGGGCTTGCGCGGAGCTGGTCGCGCCGGTGAACGACGGTCACGCGCGAAGCAAATCGCGTCAAAAAAAGACTTTCTTGGAGGGCCGAATCGCCGCCCCCGACCACGATGATTTCCTTGTCCTTAAAAAAAGCCCCGTCGCAGGTTGCGCAGTATGAAACGCCGCGGCCCGTCAATTCTCTTTCACCGGGCACCTGGAGCATGCGGAATGACGCCCCGCAGGCCAACACGACGGCCTTGCCCGAAAAAATTTCCTTTGCCGTCCGCACCTCGAACAGATGAGCGCTTCGGGAGAGGGCCTTGATCTCCTTAAAAACGATTTGGGTGCCGTAGCGGCGGGCCTGGTCTTCCATGCGCGCCGCGATCTCGGGCCCCGTGATCCCTTCCGGGAAACCCGGATAATTCTCGACCACGTCGGTCGTCGCAATTTGTCCCCCCGGCGTCATTTTCTCGAAAAGGACCGTCGACAGCTTTGCGCGGGAGGCATAAAGCGCGGCCGTCATCCCGGCCCCGCCCCCGCCGATAATCAGCACATCAAAAGGATTCTCTCCGGTCATGATTTTCAGCCTTTCAAATTTCGGTAATCCCCGCCTTCGCGAGGACTTCGTCTTCCGCATAAATCGGGGAACCGGTCCGCACGGCCAGGGCCACGCTGTCGGAAGGACGGGCATCGACGACGAGGGTCCCGTTTTTGGGCGTCGTCAGATGCATTTTGGCGTAGAAAGTGTTGTCCTGCAGTTTGTCGATGACAATTCTCTCGAGTTTCACGCCGAGACGGCTCAGGATCTGAACGACCAGATCGTGCGTCATGGGCCGCGGAGGCTCAACGCCGCTCAATTTCAGTTTGATCGCGTTGACTTCGGCCATGCCGATCACAACCGGCAGCAAACGCTCTCCGGACTTTTCGCGAAAGATGATGACCTGCTCGTTTCGGGACTCATCGACCATGATCCTACTGAGCTGAAGTTCGGTCATCGCAAGAAGGCCCCGGCGGGTTGTCGAGCGGATTCGTTTCGTCCTGGGCCTGGCCGTTGGCGCGGGTCACCTTGACCTTCCCTGCGCGCTCCCGCTTGGCCTGCTCCATCAAATGGCGATACGCCTGCTTGCTCTCGATGATATCCTTCTCGATCTTCTCTTGATCGGTCAAAATGGCGCGCATGGCTTCCTCGCGCTCGCGAATTTCGGACTCCACCTTCTCCTGCTGCTTCACGAGGCGCTTGAGGCCCTCTTCTTTTTCGGCCAGCTGCCCCGCCAGATGGTTCCGGCGCTGCAGCGCTTCGCGCTGTTCGTTCTGGGTATGGATCTCGCGCAGCTGACGGCGCAAGGCTTCGAGTTCCTTGTCGCGGGCCTCGAGGTCCGCCGAGAGCTTGGCCTGCAGCGTCTGCTGGCGCTCGTAAAGCGGGACCGTGTGGGCAAGTTTGGCCGCGGCTTCCTGCGCCGCGGCTTCCCACTTTTTCGCCGCCCGGGTTTGATCTTCGATATCCTGAAGCAGACGAATCTGGCTCTTTTCCGCCTCACGCTGCCTCGCCTGCGCCGCCTCCCGGGCTTGAACCTCTTCGGCCGCGAGCTTCTTCGCGCCTTGGAGTTCTCCGGAAATCGAGTCCGCTTGAGCCTTCCAATAAGCCGCCTGGTCCGCCTGCTCCTTCAGCTTCGCTTCCTGAGCCTGCCGGATCGAGTCGAAACTCTCGACGCGCTCCGCCGCTTGAGCGAGTTTTCTCTCGAGATCTTCGATGGCCTGCGTGTCCCGGTCAATCTTGGATTGGAGAAGCGCCCGCGTCCTGTCGTATTCGCTTTCCGCCTCCGCGGCCTTCGCGGACTGTTCCTCGGCCGTCTTCCTTAACTCCTCAAACTCTTTCGAGCGCGTACGGACCTCGTCGGTGAGCCTCGCCGCACGAAGGCTCCAATTTTCCAATTCTCCGCGAACGGAGGCGACCTCCCCCTCGAGCTGCCTGCGCTGTCCGGCAAAATCGCTTTCGAGTTTCTGCGCAACGGCCTTCTGGTCCTCCAGCATTTCGCCCTGAACCTTGTTTTCATCTTCGAGGGCGGCGATTTTCTCCTTCAGGGTCTCTTTGGCGTCCGCAAGCGCTTCAGCGGCCTCTTGGGCCTCGCGAATCTGCTCATCGTCGTGCGCTTTCGCTTTCGCGAATTCCTGGCGCAGGGTTTCCGCTTTCTCGTCGGCCTTTGCCAGGCGCTGGCGCAGCTCGCGAATTTCCCGATCCCGGTCTTCCAAAACTTTCCGGGTCTCGAGGCCCTGGTCGGTGTGGAGCTGGATCAGCTTCTGGGCTTCCTCATACTGTTCCTTATAGCGGCGCGCACGGGCCTCGCTTTTCTCGAGGGACTCTTCGAGGCGCGAGACATCCCGGGAAATGGTTTCCAACTTCGCTTTCCACGCGGCCGATTCGCTTTCGAAAGCGCTCAGCTTCTGCGTCAGCGCGTTGCCCGAAGACTGGTGCTTGCGGTTCAGCCCGTCGAGCTGCTCTTCCCGCTCGGAGATCGAGTCGTGGAGAATTTTCTTTTCGCTTTCCAGAACCGAAATTTTTGCCCGAAAGCCCTGAATCAATTTCTCGTCCTCCTGGCCGCGGCTTTCAAACTGGGTCAGCTTCTCTTCATAAAGGGCGCGCGCCTGGCGGTATTCGTTTTTCAGGATTTCGACCTTCTCTTCCGCGTTGGCCAAAAGGCCCCGGATTTCCTTAATTTCGCGCTCGCGCTCCCCGGCAAGGTCTTTCATGTGCGATTCGACAGATGAAGACTCGTCTTCTTCGCGGCGCCGCAGCTCCTCGAGCTGGCTGCGCAGCTGATCGCGCTCGTCTTTGAGGGAATAGCACTCTTGCTTGAGCTTGCGCAGCTCTTCGCTCATGCGGTGGCTCTCAACGCTCGAGATCACCGGCTCGGAGGGAGCTTCCGCACCCCCGGGCTCGAGGATCGTCTCCGCGCTTTCGGCCTCGGAGCCGAGCGTCTGCTCGGCGAGAGAACGGATTTCCTGCAGGGCATCATCGGCCTCGAGGGGCTCCTCGCCCATGCCGGACGGCGCCGTCTGCTCGCGTTTGGAGGACTCGCCAGCGCTCGCGCCGTGGAGAAAAGACAGGTTTGGTTCGGTCGGCCACACCGTCCGGTAGCATTTGCGCTTCAGGAAGACATCGTTGGTGAGAATCATCTCGGCACCGGTCGGCCGAAAATACTCTTTGACCCCCGCCGCCACCTGCTGAGTGAGATTGTCGAGCAGGATGATGGGCGTGTTGGTCACCAGATCCATCGCCTCTTCGGAGGAAAGCGAGAACACTTCCGAGATTTTCTGCGCCACCTTCTTGCGGTCCATCTCGTTTTTGACGGGGCTCAGAATAATACACCAATTCTGATTGTTCTGTTGTGATTTTTTGTTGCCGATGAGCATGGGCATCGTACCGGTCCTTTGGATAGAATTTTGCGGCAAGTCGAGGGTTTCCCAGTGCTTGGTGGCGAGAGGAACCTTGAACTTTACAAACTAATTCGGTTGGCGATGTCGTAGACGACCGGCATTTCCCAATACTCTCCCATCAGAACCTTGACGATCCCGACGAGAGACAAAATGCCGAACACGACAAAGCCAATTGTAAAAACAAGATCCCCTAAGGCTGGAACCGTCTTGAGAATACTGGCCGCAATCTCAAAAATAAATAATACCAAAGCCTGCTTGCCATGGAACTGCGCGAACTTGTTCTGCTTCTTGAGGAAAAGCGGAACGAAACAGAGGACGCTCACATATCCGATGGCCGCAAAAAATTTTCCGTCTTGAATTTCCGGATTCTGTTCGGCCTGCGGATTGGCAGAATTTTCCATGAAATCTCCTTATGCTTGACTTCCTTCAATTCCAAATAATAGAAGAAACACGAATCATGTCAGATGCTGTTGTATTATAGTGAGGAACGGGACCGAGTCAAGAACGTTCCTGGAGAGCGGCTATCTTATTTCGGGATAGGTAGTTAGGAACGATTGGGTGACGCGTCAGAGGAAAATGCATACTCCCTGACGGGATGTCCCGCGATCAAATGCTCCTGGAGGATCCTCTCGAGCTTCACCGTGTCCAGGTGATGGTACCATACGTCTTCCGGATACACGACCGCAATCGGTCCCCCGGAGCAAATCCCGAAGCAGTGGCACTGCGTCCGCTGGATCCGGCGGGGACCCTCGTGAAGCTTCAACTCTTTCAGGCGCGTCTTGAGCCATTGATAGAGCGCCTCTCCCGCTTCCGGCGCACATTTCGGCCCGGTGCAGATAAGGATGTGGCGCGTGTAGGGCCGCAGGAGTGGGGTTTCGGGGTCAATCATGAGGGAGCTCCGTAATGAAAATCAACGTCCAGATGGGTTCTGCGGAATTCCTCAATCGCGGAAGGAACCTCGTGGAGGACCGCTCGTTTCGTCAATTTTGAAACAGGCACGACCAGAACAGTTTTAACACCGCCGCGCACCATCGCTTCTAATTGTTTCCGGATATCCGCCTTGCGGCACGCGGTTGCACCCTTCGCACGTCCGATCCTCAGACAACCCTTTTTTCGTTCCGCCTTATCAGACCGCATCGGCAGTGACCGGTTTTTCCTTCCTACCCTCACAAACATAAGGCATCTCGTTGGGCGACGGAATCACAAAGGTCCCGATATCGAGCACGCCGTTGAAGAGCCTGCGTCCAAATTTGAAAATTCCGAGCCCCATCCCGGGTAAGAACCCCTTATACGGGCCCATGCTGTCCATCTCATTGGCGACATTGCAGGGAATTTCGACGGGGCTTGTGACGATGTTCGTCAGGCCGCGGCCGAACTTGCTCGAAATGTCCACCGTGTAATCCCAAGCGCCACGTTCGCCCGCCATGGCGGCGGGAGCAATGAAGGACAGGCAAGTGACGAGAAAAACAAAATAAGACGCGATCTTCTTCATGGTCTTCCTCCGTGTTTTAGATAGGAGAAGATAGCATAGGAAATACAGAATGACAATTCTCTTTACGCAGACTTTCTGATGTTCCTCGCCGCTTCGGCTTCTGCAGCAAGCATGTGCACGACGAGACCCAACATCGAAAGGGCCTGGAGGCTGGTGGGGCGAACCACGGTCTTACCATTCTCTTCCGTGATCTTGAACAGGTCTCCGCGGTCCCCGACCTGGTCCTTGAGCGCGGCCGCGGCTAGCATGGCCACATAAACCTGCGCCAGCCGTTCGTCCGATTGATCGATCATTTCTCCGGCCGCCGTGCGATTGATTCCGAAAATGCGGGCATCCCCTTCTACCGTTGCCGTCTCGCCGGTGCCGATCCAGTCGGCGCGGTCCAAGAGAATCCTGCTGTCTTTGCGAGCAACGTTCTGCTGCCGCCGCAAAGCATCCTTCGTCCATTTGTCCACCAGCCGGCCGAACGCCTTGTCGATTTTGCTTTTTTGCCCATTCGTCGGGAATGTATCCTGATTCCTGAGGCCCGGCACATCGATAAGAGCATCGAGCTGAACCTTCGCCAACCCGTCCGCATTCTTCATATCATTGCCAAGATCGAGCCGGATTGTTCCGTTTCCGAATGCCTTAATCACCTCCAGAATCTGCCTGGCCGCCGCCTCCGTCTTTTCGTCAAAGACCACCGCCTCCGGCGCCTCGATCACCTTTTGAACGGCCTCGACCGCTCCAGGAAGCTCTCCGGCCAGTGACGTGAAGAATTCACGAATCCTGGCACCCAATTCAACAACGGCCGCCTGCGGCATCACAAGCTCCGGATGTGCGCCGAACTTTTGCAGAATCGGAAGGATCTCGGAGGAAGGAATGCCCATGACGTTCAAAATTTCGTTGATCATCTGCTCTCTTTGCGCGCGAATCTTCCCTTCGGCCCCGCGCAGATTGCGCATCGCAAGCGACGTCACAAATGAAAGCACCGTCTGCCACATGACCCCGCCGCTTCGTACGGTCTCCAAGTTCTGTGACACAGCCGCTAATTCGTCCGGTGACGTTATTAAATTGGGCCGCTGATCCGCGCCTGCCGGAAGCCACACACCGTTCTCGAGCACCATTTGCATCCCCCGGATGACCTCGCTCCGAGCTTCACGCATTTCACTGCGTTGAGCCTCCCCCGCCTCCCGCCTCTCATCCCTTTGCCCGGCACCGGGAGTTACGTCTGCAACTTCAGACTTTCCGCTCTCTGTTCTCGGCTCTTGGCCCGCCCCCGTCCGCATCTCATTCCTTTCTCCCCCTGCCCCTGGCGCAGCAGGCTTGATCCTGCCAAAGGATGCCAGAGAATGCCGGAGTTGCGTCAAGTGATAGGACCACTTCGGTTTTGGACCTTGGGGCGCCTGCAAAGCTTCATCCATGAGTTGGATTGCAGCTTTGATCTGAGACCGAATCTCATTCCCGGTCTTCCGGGCAGTCCTCAAACTGGCGGGGGTATTCGCTTTGCGCAGAATCGTCAGAACGGCATTGCGTACGATTCCCTGCGGTCCTTCAACATAACCCGCTCTGAAGGCCTCCAGATAACTGAACTGGATATTTTTAATGAGGGACTCCTCCGATGAAAATGGCAGCCCTGAGAGGATATCTTCCGCCGATCCTTTCCATCCCCGATTGCCTTGATAGGAAAAACCCGCAACTTCCGCCGTTTCTCTGACTTGGCTGTTCCGCGAATTTTTCCCGGCGTTCAAAGCCGCACTCCGGACCAGCCGTGGCTGTTCAATATCATATCCGGCTTCCACTCTGAGCCAGGTATCCCGGTCACTCAGAAATTTGATCACTTCCGCCGGGTTGCCCGATTCTATAAACCGTTCAATGATGCTCTTCCCTTCATTGATGCGCTTGACGGCAAGCGGCGTTCCCCGAATATAGCCGACCGTTTCGGCATCCAGCCCCTTGATAAGATCGTCGCTTGCTTCCGATTCTTGCATTTTCTGGTAGTCCTCTTCCGAAACCCCGTTGGGAAAAACACGGAAGGGAACTTGTACAGCTTCCTTTCCCCCATACTGTAAGCCATCCGCATCATGAGCCATCACATAATAACGGGTCTCTCCGCCCGCTTGATCCCGGACAATCCCAATGTTTTCCGTCTCGGCATATAAAGAATTTCTTCCATAAGAATCCCTTCCATCCGATTCCCGCCATCCCCTTTCGCCGAGGCCCTTTCGCAGCAAGGCATATTGGGCGAGAAGTTTCACCACCAATGAGTCGTCCTCTTCGTGAAGAGCGCGCACGATTCCTTCCTGGAGGGTTTCCACGATAACGGCCTGGCGAACAAGCCCTGACTCACGGTCTCCAATCAATTCGGTTTTAGGCACAAGACGGTCTTTAATCAGCGGCCGGAAAGCATCGCTCGCGTAATTCGGCCGGTGCATAACATGATTCGCGTTGACGCGACGTCCGTCAGGCGTTATCTGCCTCAGGGCATAAAATTGGCCGTCGCTCCTGCGTTCGAGAAAAACCGCATTGACATTGCCATGGCCCGCATAATACAACTTGTCCGGGATCGCACGACCGCCACGGAAGAGATTTCGGATCACGAGAGGGGCCCAAACGTCCAGCTCTTTAGGCTTCTCTTCATTGGGATTCACCCAAATCATAACCGGCGGCTTTCCCGGGAACCAGTCGATACTGGCAACTTCCTTAAAACCGTCAATCATGGGCCCTATGGGCTTTTTCGGACTACGCCCCCACATCGCCCGAAAACCGCCTATCCCCTTTATCCCATAATCTGTTCCCTGTTCATGAACGGGGATCTCCTCGATCGCTTTGGCCTTCGCAAGCAAATCGACGGAGTCGACAGGTTTCCCCACCCGCCTCTCGGCCCTTTGTCCTTCAGCTTCGCGCTGCTCGGCCCTTTCTGAGGCATCGAACAACCGGCCGAAAACGTCGTGCATGCCTTTTTTCAGTGAATCCAAGCCGTCCACGCGCTCTTGCGTCCATCCGGAGTCGGGATCCGTCTTGATGAGATGATAGAGTCCGGCATCCCGCTCGCTCCTTCGCGGATAAAGCATCGTATTGGCAAAATGGCCGTACCTCCACCAAGCGTCGCTCAGGTCAATGGTTTCGATTGTCCGATCGGCCAAAATTCTGTGTCCCGTCAACTTTTCGGGCTCCTTGTCATTGAACTCCAGGATGATGCCGCCCGGTTTCATCCTCGCCGCCAGTTCGTCAAAATTAATTCCGACGCCGTGAAGGGTCACATTGGCCAAAATGGCAATGCCCGCGCCGTTCAGAGACGGCGAATCGAACCCGCCCTGCTCGATCTCAACAGGTTGCCCGGAACCCAATAGACCGGAAGACAATTCGATCAACCGTCCAACTGGATTCATCACAAGCCTCCTTCCATCCTCAAAAATATCTTGATCGCCCCTCGCTCTGGCCGCCAGAAACATCGGCCCGATAACCCGCTGCATTTCCTCGATTGCCTTCTCCGCAGAAGGCAGGTTGGTCCTGACGTTGTTTTTTACGTACTGGGTATGCAAGCCGTCGTAGCTTGTATCGGCCCGCATGGTTTCGATGATCGTGCCCTGCTCATCCAGGAAAATAACCGCGTTGTCTTGGATCACCATGGCTGCCGGTTTGAACAGGTCAACCCCCGCCAGTTCAACCTCCGGGTTTCCGGCCAGCTCGAGGATAGCCCCGAGCTCGATCAGATTCAAAGGCAGGCGCCCCACTCCGACTTCGGCAATCTTCACAGGACCCTGGCGGAGATCGATTCCTGTCTTGTCCCGAAACGCTTGGGAAAGCATGAAAAGGTGCAGCGGCAAATTCCTCCCGACACTCGTAAGGCCCGGCGTACGTGGGGCCTCCGCGGGAACCGTCATAGTCTTGGGAGCACTCCAACCAGCAATCCACTGCCTGCCCATCCGAAGTAAACGATCGACCCAAGGTTCGGCAGTCAGAGATTCTTCCCCCTCCCGCATCTCATCCCTTTGCCCGGCATCGGCAGTAACGCCTCCCTGGACCGCTCTATCGATTTCGGGCAGCTCCGAGATGGCACGGTCCAACCTCTTCCCGATTTCACTCCAAACCGATTCGGATTCAAGGCCGCCTCCTGTCCGAATTTCAATAAGCTGCTGGATAAGCTCTTGGACAAATGACTCGATCGCCACCGCCGGGCTTTTCTCCGAACCGCTTGAAGATAATGCCGCCGTCAAAATCGGCATCGCGAGGGTATGGACAAACTGATAATTCTTATTCCCAATGGACCGCCGAGAATCCAAGTCGATGATTTTAACGTCACCTTTTTGATTGACGAGAACGTTTGTGTTTTTGATATCCTTCAAATCGATCCCCAACTTTTCCTTAACGCCATTCACGGCATCGTAGATTTTTTTGAGAACCCGCAAGGCAATATCCGGCCGGCCGGCATAAAGGGGTCTTACCTGATCCGCATGCTGCCATTCGCCGGGGTCTAGGAATTCCATCTCTTCGTAAGCATAATCCACTTCCTGGGGCATGCCCGCAGAGTCTGAAACAGGAAGGCCGTCATAATTCGTCAAAGGAACACGAACCTTGTCAATACGATAACATCGGACAATACCCTCCGCGAGACTTCCGGCGAACCGGACATCCGCGACCCCCCGGTTGTGCTCATTCTCTAAAAAATGCTCCGGGAAATGCCGGCCGCCATCGTAGCGGCCAATTTTGATCGCTCTCTTTTCTCCCGCCCGATTGACGGCCACAAACACAACGCTCACATCTCCTGCCCCGACAGGATGTGCTTCCAGGGGATCCGTCACCGGATTGCCATTGCGGTCAAGGAATCGGAATCCCTTTTCCGAAATCTTCGAAAGAACGCCCGCTTTCATGTAGCGTTCAATCCACTCTTCCGCGTGGTCGATGGGATGCGCTGCAACTTTCCTCTCGACGGCCGAAGCCCCCCCCTCGACCCGGCCAGTCTTGCCATACCGAAAAGTGACTCGGTCTCCCTCGGTCAAGGTTCGCATTAAAAATTTTACCAGAGCGTGGAGCCGAGATCGGGAGACCAAAATCTCTCCCGAAGGTTTTGTCACCGTCACCTGGGTGATGGAATTTCCATTCACAGTCGGGCCTTGCTCATTTAATCTCCATAAGGGCGCATTCGAAGAAATCGTTTTCACAAATTCTGCCGGCGCCAGAACATTTGCTTCCCACACGTCCTCCTTTTCCCATAGGGTCGGGTCTTGACTTGGGACACCACCCTCCCGCATCTCATCCCTTCGCCCGGCAGAACCACCCAAGAGGGTGTCTCTGAAATCCAACATCTGGGCCCAATAATTGTTTTGGTCTTCAACCGACGAGCGCAGATAACGAGCGGCATCGCCTTTTCCGTTGTAATGATTGATGTTTTTGACAACCGGACGCGCCATCTCGAGATAGCCCGCAAGATTCATCCCCCCCGTCGGGATCGTCCGCACGTCCCCCGTCAGCGGACCCGCCACTCGGCTTGAGGTCAGCAACTGGATCCGGAGCCGTTTGTTTTCGAGCTGCGGCACAATGTCGAGAACTCTTGTCCTCAGTCCTGGGCTGAGAAAACCCAAGGCCTGCTTCTCTGCCCCACGGCGAATCCCTTTCAAATAACTCATCGCCGCATAAAGGAAGAGAGGCTGCACCCCTGTCTGCGCAATATCGCTAATGACGACTTGATCGCGGCTCTTGAAAACCGCCTCATAAAAATCCAGAAATAGGGCAAACGCCCTCTCAGCGAACTGGTTGCGTTCGATATGATCTTGGAAAATTCTCTGCATTTCGGGGTCTTGCCCGAAGGCGGACAAAATGCCCTTGCTCTGGATCGCCTTGTCTTCCAGTTCCCGCGCAAACCCTTCGGCCAGAGCTATTCCAAAATCATAGGCCGGTGCAGCCGTATCCTCCCCGGCCGCCGCCCAAGCCTGCCTGATCAGTTCGCTCATGGTACTTTGCACCAAGCTGTTGTCCAGCCCAGCGGTATCCGTGGAAGATCGCCTGCCGGATTTCAGGGGCTGCAGCGCCAAGAATTCCGTGCTATTGACGCTCAAATCCTGACGGGACATGTCAAATACGGTAATATCATTCCCGTAGTCCTGCGAAACCGCTGCGGCTGTGGCTTTCCTTTTTTGAAGTAACGCTTCCACATCGGGGTTCCCGGGAATGGTTCCCTCCGACCGGCCGGCCAGATATTCCAAGATCAGCCGGTGGACGGCCGCCAATACGATTCCGTCGCCGCCGAGATAAACCGCAGTTTCGCCGGGCAAGACCGGCGCCTGGAACAGAAGCAAATCAGCAAATTCGACCGCTCTTTCCTCCGGCTTTCCCGCTGGCAGTTGATAACCCAAAACCCTCGAAACATTTTCCCGGGTGAGATCACCCTTCGCCAGATTGTCCGCAATCTTGGCGACGTACGCCTGCCACTCCCGCTGATCATGAATGCCGGCGTCAGGCGCAAGCACTCCAAGCTCTTCGCCGACAGCTTCGTTCAACCGTTGATCTTCGGAAACGCGCTCCAGTTGCACCTTGGCATGGCGGTCCGCCAATGCCTGGACTCCCTCAACCGACTTTGCATCCGTGATTTGATCCGCCAGCCCGCCCAGCTCCGAAGCTGAGCGAAGCAATGCCCCGATCACCTCCTCCAGCGGAACATTTTTGATATGGGTTGCCGGAGATTCCTTGGCCTGCTCGATAAAACGGCCGAGATTCGTTCCAAAGACCGTTGGACGCGCTAAAATGAGCTCGGCCAACGGAATTCTCAGGTCATTCGGAATTTCGTCCATCATCCAATAGAAGATCTCGGCGTACTGGCGGGCTTCGGCGTCCGGACGCTGCAAAATATCCGCGAGAACTGCCTTGGCCCTGGAAGCCATCGTCTCATCCTTCTGCTTAAAAAGGGAGTTGCCGAGTCCCCTGAATTCGAGACCTTTTCGCCGGACCAATCGTGCGATTCGCAAGCTGTCCGGCGTCTCCCGGATTGCGCTTTCCAGCATGCCGAGGTATTCCCGGTCGGCTTCTCTGCCTCCCGGATACAACGTAAGCGGGAGAGACAGATGAAGCATGGTTTCCAGCTGGATCCGGCTCCATAAGGCCTTCAGCCCCGTCTCCTTCCGAGCCGGCTCTTTCTTTATCACATCTTTTTGCCCGGCCTGAACAACACCCCCCTCCCGCGTCTCAGCCCGCATCTGCGGATGCGTACCGAGCCAGCGGCCCTCGAGTTGCTCGGTCCGTCTGGCTTCGGTGCGAGAGGAAGTCTCGAGCACACGAGAAGCTGGGGTCCCTAAACCAATGCTTCCGTCAAAAGAACCGACTTTGGTAATAATGCCGACGCGTCCCCCAACCGGAAACGTGATATTGTTCTGACCCGGGACCGTTTCCTTTTCGGCTTCAAGGCGGTATTGATCGTGCCCGATAATCTTTTGATTCATCCTGTCCTGATCGGCCGCAGGAATCGCGCTGACGAACGATCCCGTCTGCCGGAGAAGATAGGCCGTCAGGCCCCCGGGTTGGGATAGAATTTGCCCGAAATCGCCCCCCCGTTGCGCCAAACGCTGCATGGGGCTTCTCCCCGACATCAGCTGATCCGATTCGACAACCACGATATGAACGCCTTGCGGAATACTCTGAAACAGGTCCGTCAGCCAATTCGCCAATACCTCCGCTCTTTTCTGGTCATCCATGTCCTTATTGCCAAGCAACCAAAGAATCAAGTACTCCAGCGTATGACGCAAATAAACCACATCGCCTGCCTTCATTTGACTTGTCCAGCTTTTCAGAAAATCCGACGACAAGACATCTTGTCCGCTGTGTTCGATGACGATTTGATCGGGATCCTTCGCAGGCAACAATCCCCGGCCGTGGCCGGCGTCAACGTCTTGTGGAATCCCCTGAAGCGTCAATAAGGGCAACAGACCGTTTTGAAACTGGTCCATCAAGGCATCTCGTGTCAAACGCTTGTCAACCGTCCAAACCTTCTTTCCGAACAAGCCCCCCAGGAGATTGGCGCCCGAAAGAAAATCAAACACATTCGTATCCGGGCCCAAGATCCCCAAAGCCTGGGGATAAACGTACTCCATCAACAAACTCAACCGAATATAATCAACCTCTTGATCGCTCCCGGTCTGGAGAACGGCTTCCGCCGCATCGAGGACCTGTGCGGGATCAAGCAGATTTGCCTTTTCGGCCGTCCGCATTTCATCCCGCCGGCCCGCGCCCGTGGACACAGCAGTCGCATCAAAGACAACATTTTTGTTCGGCGCAAGGCGGTCGGCAAAAGCCATCGGCTGAGCCGTCACTTTGGCGCCCCCCTCCCGGATGAGTTCGCCGTAAACGAGCTGATCTTTTTTATCTTTCTGCAAAATAAAATCGCTCAAATAGGCAAAAAGAATGTGGGCACCGCCCCAACCGCGGTCTTTCGATTCAAGAACGAGTCCGTGAACATAGGCATCGAATTCGGGTTGTTGCGTGAAATCCTGCTGGACGATTTCGCCATTCTCAAGAATCGAACCCGCTTTGACTTCCTGAGACCGCGGAAAATTGACGGCCAATACTCCGGCAATCTCGTTGTTTTCATCGACAAGAAACAAGTGCTTCTCTTTGGAATGGGCATTGCCGACTCCGATCGTTTCCAGGAGCGCTTTTTCCCTTTCAAGCCAACTTGCCGGCAGCCCCTCAGTCGCAAATCGTTCCGCATAAGCCCTTGCCTGCCCCGGGCCCGTGCCGTCGACAGCCACAACACGGTACCGCCTTTGCTCCCAATCACCGTCTTTGTTTATACGCCGGACGACATAGCCCTCCTGAGAAGCCTGCTCAGCCGAAGTCACCGGCACCACCCTCACGCCCCTGTTATCGGAAGCAGCAGCGCCCGCATCCTCCCGCATCTCATCCCTCTGTCCGGTACCTGCCGCAACAGCCGCGGCACCTCCCGAGGGACCCAAGGGCATATTCGGCCCTTGCGGGCTGGGCGTCGGAACCTGGACGCCTCCCCCATCGCTGTCTTCACCCTCCTCCGGCGTTTTTTTCTCTTCCGGATTCGGCGGCGTATCGGGCTGCAAACGCGCTTTCTTGGTCTCAAGATAATCGGTAGGATTCACACGCACCGAATACTCTTTCGCGTTCACATCCAAGACGGCAAATTTTCGATCGATCAATTGCGCATAGGCCGGCAGCCCTTTTTTGAGGTGCATGCGGACATTCATCACACTAGCGCGCATCCCGTTCAGATCGAGCCGATCGGCGGTTGCAGGATCAAATTTTTCGTAGGCTCCGAAATCGTTGGGAAGCTTGAGGGTAAAACTTCCGTCCGGATTTTCTTCGATCTCGAGATTTTGCAGATGGCCCAGATCGTTCCCCCCCAGGTAACCCGACTCGAAAATGGCTCTCAGGATAAGGACGATCTGATCGATAACGTTTTCGACCTGGTCGGCCGGAATCCTGACGGAAATTGGGCCTGGGCCAATCTTTTCCATCTCCGGAAGTCCCAGGTAATCCTCCAGCCGGGCACGGGTATCGTGGCCGTTCATATCATATGCAAAAACAATGACGCGATGACGGGCAAAAGGACCCGACTTTCCAAAAATCCGGAAATCGGCCTCTTCCGGATGCGCTAAAACAAATAAGGCAGCATAGATGCGATCCTTCAATTCCGGATGCGCTTTGAGGTTTTCTTCCGATTTCAAATCAGCCGTCACGTCGAAATCCTCGACATCGATCTCGGTTTTCCAACTCTGTTCGCCGGGCATTTTCAGCCTCACCGCGTAGGTAATGTTCCCCGATGCGTCGGTCACATAGAGGACCTGCCGTCTGAAGGATCCCGTATCCACCCGCACGTAAATATGGTCGGTGATTTGAATCGGCGCCTTGTTGCTCGGAATCCATTCAACCGTTCTTGTCGCCGGATCAACCCGGCAAGTGCGCCATTCCAGGAGGCTGCGAAAAACACTCAGGACTTCATACAAGGCCTTTGATTTATTTTTATCAAACAGCCATTCGGCCAGTTCAGGCTGTTCCCGGGCAAAATCACCAGGGTCCCTACTCGCGCGCTCAACATCCACAGGAACTCCGTCAGACTCCGCCGAATCCAGCTTTCCTCTGGCCCAAATCGACAATAAAGCGGCGAATTCCTCTGCCGTCCTTTGACGGCTCATCTTCTCCTTGACCAAATCCGATATGGCCCCAAAGTATTTACTCCGATAGGCCAAATCAATGATCCCCAGGATTTGCTCATCGGACAAGCGACCGTTCGTCGCATCCAGCAGCTGCGAAAGTTGCTTCCAAATTTCCTCCATCTCAGCTTTGCTTTTTACCGTACCGGAAATCAATTTTTCGTATTGCTGATTGATCAACTCTTGGTCTCGCTCTTCCGAACGGGGGGCGACAACAACCTCATCTAAACCCTCCGGCAAGGCGGGCAATCGCATGGCGTCTTCGATGCGATCTGCCTCAATGGCGCCGGCAGATACCGCGTCCCGCGTCTCATCTCGCTGACCGGTCCCGGGAGTAACGCCTCCGGGAGTCATCGCATCGGGACTCTCTACCGCCGCAACCGTGATCGTGGGCCCTCCGTCAACCTGCAGCAACACCACCGGCTTTTGGACGGCTTGATCGTCACGCCTCGATGCTGTCGGCTGGCCCTTTAAAAGCCCCATAAGCCGAACGATCTCCCCAAAGGCCGTGGGCTCAAATAATTCTCCCGGCAAATCTTTAAAATCCTTGGGCAGATTTTCTTTCCGGAAGTTCTCGCTTCGCACCCACGCAGAATCCTGATAACTGTATTCCGACAACTCGACAGTTGAGGTTTCCAGAGCATCCCCGCGGATGTCGAGCCGCAGCATCCTCAGATCAAACTGAGGTGTCTCGCCCGGAAGTTCCGTAAGAATCCACTCATTGGCATGAAAGCCCTGAAAAGCCGCTCCCCGGGCCTGGGCCTCGGCGCTTTGCGCCCGCGCTTCCGCTAACTTTTCCTCCATAAAGACTTCAATATCGCCGGGAGACGGACCAAACAAGAAATCCTTATGATAGATTCCGTGAGTATGCCCCACCAACAACGGCTTAACCTGATCAAGAGCAACTCCGCCATAGGCCTTACTGAACACGCGAGTCTGAGGGGTCTGCTGGCCTATCTCTTTGAGGTCATACCTAAAAACAGAAGGGAGCGACGCCTGCGCCGTCAACGTTCCTCCTTCGGAACGGACGGAGAACCCTGCCTCCGGCGACCAGTCCCTCGGATCCCACTGGCGCATCGGAGAAAGTCCCAGCTGGGCCATCTTCTGATTGAGCAGATTCCAAAAATTCAGAACGGGGAGTCTTCCGTCTTGCTCGGCGCCCGTCACTTCAAAGGCATTCAAAGCGGGCAACGTTTCGCCTTCCATTCCGTAGATCGTGCTTCCGTAGACCTCAGGGGTATTCTGGACCGCCAAAGAAGCAAATAAGGCCGGAGGGACGTAAAGATTAATCCCGATCTCCGCCCCGGAAATGAGATTCCCGTCGTGCACCCCCAAAATCTCATTCGCCGTTTGAGCCAAGCTTGCGCCGTCGATACGGACGTCACCAGGCAAAGCCTCCCGCATTTGCGGATCGTCCGCCATCCGCGCGATCGCTTTTTGCAGCACACTCTCAAGCGCCCTTTCCCTGTCCGCGCGGCTCGCCAGAACCATTCCACCTTCGCGCATTTCCTCCCTTTGCCCAGTACGGTCCTCGGCAGTGCGGGGAACGCGGCGGCTGAGGGCTTCAAGCTCCTGCCAGAAAGTTGCGGGCCACGATTGCGTGAAGTCGGCCGTTTTTAGACTCCATAGAATCTTACCCCGGCTAAGCGGTGACTGGGCCATGATGGCCGCCACGGCATCAACGGACGGGGACGTTCCCGCCTGGGCCCGGACCTGATCGTGAATAGATTGGAGTTTTTGGAATTCAGAAATCGCTTCTTCCATATGACGTTTAACAAAATCGCTCTCTTCGCTTTGTACGGCCTGCACGAGCGCGGGCAAAGCTTGGACCCTATTGAGGCTCTGGAGCGCTCTCACGGCAAAAGACCGCACCGAATCCGCCCGTTCTGACAAAAGGTCCGTGAGGATCTTTTCGATTCCGGAGGCGACGCCGGGGTCCTGATCGATCGCGCCGCGCAGCAGGCCGACAACGACAAGCCCCCGGTTCGCATAGTCACGGGTCGTATCGATCTCATTGACGATGTCGTGGGCCATCCCGATACGCCCGGCGGTATCCGCCGCCAGAAAAATCCGCAAAAAGCCCGGAACGAATTCCTGATCAATTCTTCTGCGCGCAGTTTTGTTGTCAAAAGTCATGCCGTTGATTTCGTCAATCAAGCGTCTAAAGTCCTCTTGAGAAAACGCCCGCTCGACGCTTGCCGGTTGAGCGGGTGTTGCCTCCCGCCTATCCTGCTCTACGGGCCCTGGCTCGGAAACTGCTTCCGTTTCTGCAACATCGCCTGGCACTTCGGCTCCGGGTTTGCTTTTTTTAGCAGTTTTCGCCATTGCCAAATACTGCGTCACCGGCAGCATGAAAAGCCTTCGCAGCTGTCCACGCTCATCGTAGTCGGGAACCACAAGTTGGGGTTCGGCCTCTTCGGTCTCTTTGAAAAAAACGGGAATGCCGGCCTGGTGGTCCGACGCTCTGAGCGACTGCATGAAATACCATAACTGCTCGAATGCCTGACGCTTTGTGTAGGCTGCTGCGGCCCTTCCGCCAAAAACAAACGCCAGCATGTTCGACGGATCGATAGTTGAGCCTTCTTCCGACCCCTGCGGCTGATCAATCAACCATTCACCGCTGATGGGATTCCCATAAGCAAACCTGGGCTGCTGAGTCGCTCTCATCTCTGCCGATATTTCAAACACAACGGCCGGAGAACCCTCCCTGATCCCCCATTGGAGATACGGAAAATCAACGCCTCCGAAGCGCGCTTTTTGGGACTCAAAAGATTTCAACTTAAATCCGGACGGGAAATCCCCGTTTTGCCCCGTTAAATCAATATAGAAATAACTGACCGCATAGGGAGGGGTATACACAACCGTCTTAAACTGCTCGACAGTTTTGGCCTTGGTTTTCCCTCTCTGCGCATGAAATTGCTGGACAAGACTTTTCACTCCGAAGGCATAGATCTGGCTTAACTCACGGCTCCCTGCTTGAGGCGATTTGCCAAAAATGTTGGAGAATCCATGCGTGTTGTATTCGGTCTGTTTCCGCATAGTTTCAAGGCGCCGGTTGATCTCCGGAAGATTCAGATGAGCGACAGCGGGAACATCCTCCATTCGGGATGGCGCAAAACTCCTTTTTTTTACCTTTCCGTCCGACAACACGTAATAAGCCCCTTCCCGCATCTCGTCCCTCGACTCAGCACTGGCGGTAGCGGTATTGATTTTGGGCAGCAGCAAGAGGGCCTGGTCTATTAGCCTGCCAATCTCATTCCAAACCGGTCTGGATTCGCGGTCACCTCTTTTCTGAATTTCAATGAGCTGCTCCATGAGATTTCGGACGAATGCGTCTGACTTCGCCGCCGGGCTTTTCTCCGAATCACTTCGAGATAACGCCGCTTTCAAAATGGGAACCGCGAGCATATGAACAAACTTATAATCTTTTTCAGCGATGCCCGGCTGAGAATCCAAGTCGATGATTTTAACGTCGCCTTCTTGGTTCACGAGAACATTGGCACCTTTGATATCATTCAAATCGATCCCCAGCTTTTCTTTGACTTCATTCACCGCATTGTGGATTGTTTTGAGAACCCTCAAGGCTAAATCTGGCCGGCCGGCATAAAGGTGCCTTGTTTGATCCGCACGCCGCCATTCGCCGGGGTCCAGGAATTCCATCTCTTCGTAATCATAATCCACTTCCTGGGGTGTGCCCGCGGAGTCTGAAACAAGCAGGCCGTCATAATTCGTCAATGGAACACGAACCTTGTCAATTCGGTAGTAGTGGACGATACCCTCCACGGGGCTGCTGACAAACCGAGCATCCGCCACCCCTCGGTTGTGGTTACCCTCTAAAAAATATTCCGGGAACTGTCGGTCGGTCTCGTAGTGGCCAATTTTGATCGCTCTCTTTTCTCCCGCCCCATTGACGGCCACAAAAACGACACCAAAATCACCTTCGCCCACAGGATGCGCTTCCAGGGGATCCGTCACCGGATTGCCGTTGCGGTCAAGGAACCGAAACCCTTTTTCCGAAATTTTCGAAAGAACGGCCGCTTTCATATACCGTTCAATCCGTTCTTCCGCGTGGTCGATGGGTTGCACAGCTACTTTCCGCTCAACTTCCGAGGGTCCTCCCGCCGTCCGGGCCGTTTTGCCGTACCGAAAAATGACTTGGTCTCCCTCGGCCAGGGTATCGGTCAGAAATTTAGCCAGCGCGTGCCCCCGGGCTCGGGATTCCAAAACCTCTCCCGAGGGCTTTGTCACCGTCACCCGGGTGATGAAATTCCCATTCACGCTCGGTCCCTGTTCATTTAATTGCAATAAGGCCGAAGAGTCAGAGAGCCTTTTCACAAATTCCGCCGGCGCCTGAACACTTGCTTCCCACACGTCCTCTTGAGCCCAACGACTTTCTGCCAATAGGGTCAAGCCTTGACTGGGGACATCCTCGTTCCGCATCTCATCCCGTCGACCGCTAGCGCCGGATAAATCTTCGAAAGCGGACGCATTGGCCTCAAATCCGTTAATTTGAACGGGCATGGGTTCGGGAACATACAGGGCTCGGGTTTCCCCCCCTAGGGTCCTACGGTATTCACGCATCCGATAAGCAGCAAAAGTAACGACGTTGCCGGGCAGCAGACCGCCAATGATCATCACAGGCATATCTTTGGTTTCGATTCTCAGGCGCAGTCTCGAATCCCCGGGCTCGAGCTCATCCTTGCCGAACACAATACGGTACGATTGCTGATCCATTAAGCTCGGCCTCAATCCTTCCTTGGCCCTTTGGCTTTCAAAGCGGCCGGTAATTCCGGGATGATTATGGAAAGCCACCACCATCTGCTGACCGCGGGAAGGCTGCTCGTAAGCTTCCGTAACCGCCTGAGCAAAATCATCGTAAAGCGGCACGGAGGTTTCAGCCCCCGCCAATTCCGCGTGATATTCGGTAGCATGATCGGCATCACCGCCAAACCCGAACAACCGGTGTTCCTTTCCCCCGTCCCGTTCCCCCGAAAGAACGAGCTCGGTCATTTTTCCAGCGACACGGGGCTCGAGGACTATGGGCTCTTGCGTTTGCCTAAACGGATTCAAATCAAGGGTCTTATCTTTTAGGTAGCCCAACGCCTTCGCATTTTCGTCCAAGAATCTTTGGTATTCTTGTTCCAACAGCCCGTCCTCAACCTGGGTGTCCTCCTCCGACGCATCCTCCCTCATTTCATCCCTCTGCCCGGCACCGGCAGTAACGCCTCCCGAACGGGGAATCCGGTACTCTGCCATGGCGCGATCAGCCACGGCAAGCCATCCGGCGAATTCCGGATCCCGGTCGGGCTCATCCAGGACACGCTCCAAGAAATCCTCGTTCCCCGCACGAAGCAATGTGAGCCGTGAAGCCATGTCGTCTGCAGAGACTTCCCGCTCCTTTTGCCACATTGTCCGCCGCCGCTCTCCGATCCGCTGGGAGACAAGCCGAAAACCCAATAGCTCCATCCCGGTTTCTATCGCATCCGAACCGTAGCGCTGGTCGATGCAACTGCCGATAGGCAAGCGACTCAAAAATTGGGCAGACCGGCCCGGATCTAATCCTGTCAAAAGACCGAAGCCTTTATACGCCACAAAAACAGGGGCACCGGAAAACTCCTGCCCGCTGTAGGCACCCACATTCGAAATATCCGCCCCGTAGCGAAATTCGATCTGCTTTGTTTCTCCCGGCGCTGTTTCAATCGTAAAAATAGCAGAGCCGTATGTGCCCCGCCGCGACTCCGTCATGCCCCTGACCGAAACACCGCGTTGGCGGAACGTTTCCGCTATGTCTCGAATCATGCCCTGAACCGCCTCGGGTTCGCTCTGGACCTCGACCAAAAGAATATTCCCCTTCTCATGGAGGACAAACTCCACGTCACTGCCCGAGCCCGGATAAATGACTGCATTGGGGAACTCGCCCTCTCCGATCGCGGTCACTTGCCTTTGGCGGTTAATTTCACCGATCCAAGGGGTTGTGACCATCGTCACCAAACCCTCTCGAAATGAATTGGCCGGAGAAGAATCCCCGCCATCCGCCGGAGACAACCGCTCTTGAAGGCTCTGTAGACTCGCGAGCACTTTTTTCTTTGCCCGTTCCAGACCCCATTTGTCCCCGCGTTCGTACGAACTGTCAACCTGGCTGTGAACCCAGTACCGGAGAGTCCTCAGGACATTCAATGAAAGCGACCAAAGCCGTTTTTTGTCGGCCTCATTCAACGACAGGTCTGTGTCTTCAGCAGACTCAGAGCGCGCCATTTTCTCTCTGAGAATCGACTCTTCGAGCCCCAGGCGCATCCCCATCAATATTTTGCGCACGCCATCCGCGAGGGGGCCCCTCTCTTCGTCGCTAAAAGGGTCGAGCATCTCATCAAAGTCCCGCGTCATACCGTCTGCGATTCGCGCGAAATATTCGCGTCCGGACGCATCTTCCCTTTCCAAGGCTTCGCGGCCGTAAATCGCGCGAAAAATATCCATTACAATTTCTTCCTCGGTCCGCATTTCATCCCTCTGACCGAACACCTCCTTGCCGAAATTGGGATTGGGGTAAAAAAGATCCGGAGCGCCGTCTGTCCCGCGGCGCACATAGCCTTTCACAAAGGACGCCGGCAAATAGATGCCGTCCTCACGCCTCTCTCCCAGCATATCAACGCGATCCGTCATCATTTTGAGGGTTTTGACAAAGGGGTTCGGATGCTTCGCAATCGCATCCATCTGCCAAATCCTTTTTTTACTTCTGCCTTCAGGGGATTTCTCAAGCTCACCATCCTGCGCGAGCAGCAAGGACCGGGGCACTTCGATGACGAGCACGTAGCCGTCTTTTCTGAACTTTTTCCCATATTCGGCCATCGGAGGATTATCCTCGTCTCCGATTTCCGGCATCAGGCTCGCGGTTTTTTCCAGAGATGGCAACCGGACACCGAAAAATTTGAGTCCCCGGTCCATAATGCCTTGGGCAGCATCCGGACTGTCCGTCCGGTGGATCCATCTGACGGCAACCGGGCTTGATGCGATCAAATCCACCCTCAGCGGGATTCCGCTGTCCTCCCGCATTTCGGTTCTCGGCCCCGCAGCGGGTGAGTCCGCCGACTTCGCACGGTTGGGAAGGCGGAATTCAAAGGTCGTGCCGTGGGCACCGAGGCGGCTGGGGTCTCCGGTTTTGGTGCGGGCCATGACCACACGGCCGCCCCAATCCTTGATGACGGTCTTGGCAATTCCGTTCAAGGCGATCCCATGGGTT
>Ga0172379_10001141_pt1 | contig 56358 bp, 66 predicted proteins | sample GrowelOW334metaG_FD_119756 | JGI IMG/M metagenome (GOLD analysis project Ga0172379, IMG submission 119756) | Groundwater microbial communities from an aquifer near a municipal landfill in Southern Ontario, Canada - Groundwater well OW334 metaG | ecosystem: Environmental > Aquatic > Deep... | reverse complement strand
TCCTCAACAAGAATATTGAAGCCATATATGTTGATACTAAATATGCTGAGAGGGTGCCAGTAATCCTTGAAATAAGCCACTTCACTTATTGGGCCTAGAATGGCTCCAGCAATACTTGTGAGCCACTGTTTCTGTCTAAGAGTTTTATTGAAAACGAAAAGGATAAGCCAAACTACCAAAAATGGGATTACCAATACAAAATATGCGTACAGCAATGGGACCACGACCATATGGATATTATAATACGCTAAAAAATTACTGAGGATAATAGCCGCAGACGGAATTGAGTTTGCAATTGCGGAGAGGGTTTGCGGAGCCACGGACCCCGAAGCGGGGCGCTTACCAATTATTGTGGTATATTAAATTTCATGATTAACGACTATATACAGTCTTTTCTGGAGAAAGCCCGCTATGAAATAATAGACGACGGGAAGACATTTTATGCAGAAATCCCTGTTCTTAAGGGCGTGTGGGCTACTGGAAAAACTCTCGAAGGATGTCGCAAGGAGTTGGCGAGCACTTTGGAAGGCTGGATTATACTTCGTCTCAGGAATAACAGGCCCATTCCCGGATTCAAATTGCCACGTTTGAAGACAAGGGAACGGGTGTATGCCTAAGCTCGGTTCGATTTCTAATCGGGCGCTCGTGCAGCGACTTCGCGCATTTGGTTTTGAGGGACCGTTTCAAGAGAATGGTCATCCATATATGACCAAGGGCGAGCTCGGTCTCACTATTCCGAATCCTCACAAGAAAGACATAAGTCCGGATTTAATTTCAAGAATCCTCAGGCAAGCGGGTATACGCAGGGAAGATTGGGATAAGGGAAAATAATTGCTACTAAGAGAGCCGGGTCGGATTGCGAGCTTATTGCGCCGAGCAGACCGAGCCGGCTCGACAGCTGCGTAGGGGGTTTGCGGCACCGCGGACTTCGAAGTGGAGATGTGAGCCGGTTGATTTGCCGGTCGAGCCGACGTATCCGATGATCTGTCCTGCGGATACGTATTGTCCTGCGGATACTGTCGTTCTGGTCATGTGCGCATAGAGCGTCTGTGAGCCATTGCTGTGTGTGATTACGACGTAATTTCCGTACCCGCCGTTCCACGCGCCGTTATTTCTCGCGATGATGATGGTGCCAGTAGCAGCGGCACGTATTGGTGTGCCACGAGCTGCACCAAGGTCTACAGAGTTCCATCCGTGAATGCCTTGTGTGAGTAGCGCGCCTGGGACTGGGTTTATATAGAATCCAGACTGGGCAGAGCCGCTACCGCCTAGGTATGGCTCACTCGTGATTTTGCTGGAGCTAGATATGTTTTTCTTTGGGGTGACCGCTTTTATCGGAGTGATGTCGCCGCCTGGGATAATAACCGATGATCCGACATCGAGCGGTTCTCCAGAATCGAGGCCATTGTACTGAGCTATTTCAGTTGCGTCGCCGTTATATTTCTTTGCAATAGATTTGAGCGTGTCACCCTTCACGATGGTGTGCGTAACGCCTGAGATAGGGAGGATTACGAGCGTATCGCCCGGGTGCACGTCCTTCGCACCACTTAGATTGTTCGCCCAGATTATGGTATTCGCTGAGACGCCGAACATGTCTGAAATATCAGAAATGGTATCGCCTGGGCGCACGACATAGACAGAAATGCGGTCAGAAGGAGTCGAGATTGCGACGTCGGCCATTGTGCCAGAAGGGCCTGAGTAGGCGATCATGGCATTGTCGCTGGTCTGTATGCCGTATCCGAGACCCTTGTCTGGGTTTGGGTCGAAATTGACAGCGGCTTTTAGGGTCGGAGTTGCTGAGCTTGGTGTGAGTCCACCAGTAGATGCGTTTGCTTGTACTGAAAAAAACCAGAACGCGCTCGCGCGGTTTGGTATGGTTGTCGCCGCTAGGGCAACAAAAGCAATCCCGAGTATTAGAGATTTAAGGTTTGGTGTAATGTAAAAACGTGGTGAGTCGGTGGGTCTTTCGAGTACAAAAACAGCTTATATACAGAGTATATAAGCTGTTTCTTGAATGCTTCCGTATCAGTCGATAGACGGAGTATAGCGGAGCAGGGATGATAGTCAACCCATTCAGGGGATGCCTGTGGAGAACGGTTTATGGGGTATATTCGATAGGTGAAATACCTCGAAGGATTAAATGATGCGCAGAGGCGGGCGGTGCTCGCTACCGACGGCCCAGTCTCTGTGCTCGCGGGAGCTGGGAGTGGAAAAACACGCGTCCTCGCGACGCGTGTCTATCACCTAGTACGCTCTGGTGTGCCAACAGACCAGATACTCGCCGTCACTTTCACCAACAAGGCTGCTCGCGAGATGCGCGAGCGGGTGCGAGCAATGCTTTCTGTTCCTCATGAGGCTGTAAGTTGCGGGCAGCAAGCGTCATCAAGCGATGGGATACCATTCATTGCGACTTTTCATGGTCTAGGTAGAGAATTGCTCGAGAGCTATGGATTGGTTATCGGGATACCGCGCTTCTTCAGTGTGTATGACCGTGATGACTCTGAGAAGGCTATTGCTGGTGCATTGAAAGCGCTAGATGTGTCGACTAAGGAGCTATCTCCACGTGCCGTGCTCGGCCGCATCTCTAGAGCGAAAGGGGAGGGTGTGCGTGCTGGCGAATTCAGTGAGAAATACGGCCGGTCGAGCTTCGGTGGCCGCATCGTAGCAGATGTATGGCTCCGTTATGAGAAAACACTTAAGGCGGAAAAGGCGCTCGACTTCGACGATCTCATAGCAGAGCCGGTTAGGCTTCTGGAGGAACATCCAGAAGTTCTCGAAGCTGCTCAGAAGCGGTGGCAGTACATTCATATAGATGAATATCAGGATACGAATGGATTACAGGAGCGGCTGGCAGGTTTTCTTGCAGAAAAACATCGTAATCTTTTCGTTGTGGGAGATGGAGATCAGGCAATATACGGATGGAGAGGGGCAAAAATGGAGAACATATTGAACTTCGATAAGAAGTACCCAGAGGCGCAGACAGTAATCCTGGAACGTAACTATCGTTCGACGAAGAACCTGGTCGATGCTGCGAATGCGATTATCGCGAAGAACAAGAACCGCAAGGATAAGCGCTCGACGACGGAGCAGGGTGCTGGCGAGCCGATTGTCATGCATATCGCAGGGAGCGCCGAGGGCGAGGCGCGCTGGGTAGCTCAGAAAATCAAGGAATTGGTCAAGAATGGCACGCGACCAGAGGAGATAGCGATACTCTTCCGCACCAACTTCCAATCACGTGCGCTCGAGGAAGGCCTTCTTCATGCTGGCGTGCCATACAAGCTCCTCGGAACTCGCTTTTTCGGGCGCAAAGAAGTGAAAGACGCTCTCGCGTGGATGCGACTCGCTATGGATCCTACGCGAGAGGTCGATAAGATACGCGCGGCGGCTTCGCCGCCGCGTGGCATCGGCGCGGTCACTCTCGGCAAGCTCGCTGCAGGACAGCGCTCGACGCTTGGCCCTGCAAACCTAGCAAAGGTCGAGCAATTCGAGCGTGTCATCGAGGAGCTTGCCGATGCGGCAGACGCATGCGTTCCGTCTGAATTCGTAAAGCTAGTCATCGAGAAGAGTGGGATGCGGCGAGCGCTTGTAGATGAGGGTACAGAAGAAGATAGAGAGCGTTTCGAGAATATAGAAGAGCTTGCCTCGGTTGCGGCGCGTTATGACGCCAATCCTGGCAAAGAAAGCATTTCGCTTTTCCTCGCTGAAGCGGCTCTCGCTAGCGACCAGGACGAGCTCGATCAGGGTGAGAAGACAGGCGTTACACTAATGACGGTGCATGCGGCAAAAGGGCTTGAGTTCGACACAGTATTCGTGACGGGAATGGAGGAGGGACTCTTCCCGCACTCTGCAATGGGCGATGGCAAGCGAGATGACGAAGAGGAGCGGCGGCTCTTCTACGTGGCGGTTACTCGCGCCAAAACGCGACTTTTCCTCACACTTGCGCGCGTGCGCAAGATCTATGGTGCGGATACTTTCGCAGAGCCGTCGTCATTCCTAGCCGACATAGACAACTCGCTTTTGCTATATGACGAGACTGACTCTTTCATTTCCGCCCGTGATCGAGCCAGGTCTCTATTGGATGATGATATGTATATTATATAAATATGACACTCGCTAAGAAATCACTAGGGCAGAATTTCTTGATGCATGCGCGCATTGCTGAGCGCATCGCGATGGTTGCTGGGCTCACGAGCGACTCTGTCGTGTTCGAAATAGGCCCTGGCACCGGCATGCTCACTCGAGAACTACTCAAGGTTGCTAGAAAAGTGGTTGCTCTAGAGGCAGACTATGAGCTTTTTGAAAAATTGCAGGACGATTTCGTAAGCGAAATCGCGACCGGCCAGCTCGAGCTCAATCACGGAGACATTCGCACTTTCGATATTGCCTCACTTCCGAATGGTTACGTGCTCGTCGCCAATATCCCATACTACCTCACTGGCGAGATATTCAGGATGTTTCTCACTGCGACAAATCAGCCTGGCGCTATGACGCTCCTGGTGCAGAAAGAAGTCGCTGAGCGCATCGCACGGTCAAAAAAAGAATCCATACTCTCGCTCTCCGTGAAGGCGTATGGCACCCCGAAGTATGAGTTCACAGTTCCACGAGGCGCATTTCGTCCTGCGCCGAATGTAGACTCGGCAGTGCTCACTGTCCGCGGCATTTCACGACATAATTTCACGACTACCGAAGAAGAAAAAAAGTTTTTCGCGCTCTTGCATGCTGGCTTCGCGCATAAGCGCAAATTCGTGCGTAACAATCTCTTGGAAGTAGGACTTCCAAGTGGCGATATACCTGAGAAAGCTCGTGCCGAGGATCTGACACTCTCGGACTGGCTTTCACTATGCTGACATATCACCAATAGCATCTCTCGTGTAAGAGTAGTGGTGATATACTAATGAGTGATGTGGGGGAAAATTTCTAGACACTGGCAGGTCATAGCAGCGACACTGTTCTCGATAGTGCTTGTCGTCGGTGCATTTATGTTCGCTCGAGGCGTAGAGTCTCCGCAAGTGGCACAAGCATCAGATGAGAGTGCACTCCTACAGGCTATCGCGAAGAAAGATTCCGACAGTGATGGTCTCCCTGACTGGGAAGAGGCGCTCTATGGCACTGATTCGCATGTCGTAGATACTTTCAAGCTCGGTATGACCGATGGTGCTGCAGTCGCGCAGGGACTAATCGTGCCTAAGGCGATTGCGAATGTGCCGATAGCGACATCGTCCCCAACCTCTTTTGATGCAGCAGGTCTCCCGCAAGCTCCTGCGGACGGGACGCTCACTGCGCAATTCGCACAGAGCTTCTTCTCACTCTATCTAACAGCAAATCAGAACGCTGGGAGTGCTGGTCTTTCTGAGACTGATTTGCAGAATGTAGCAACACAAGCGATAAGCCAACTATCCTCGTCTATCAAGCCAGCGTCAGACTTCAAATCAGCTTCAGATCTGACAGTCTCAGGCTCTGGCGCAGAGGCTCTAAAAAAGTTTGCCGCGAGTGCAGAGGCGGTGCTCCTCAAGAATACGAGTGACGCAACGGATACCGATATCAACTACCTCAAGGCCGCACTTGAGAATAATGATACTGCGGCGATGGGGCATATCGCCTCGATAGCGAAGATGTATCGGGGCTCTGCCGCTGGTCTTGCTGCGCTCTCTGTGCCGAAAGAGCTGGCCACGGCTGATTTGGCGCTCATAAACACTCTCATGCGTTTGAGTGAAATAGATGCCGACTTCACGCGCGTGGATACTGACCCGCTCACGGCGATACTCGCTGTGCAGCAATATGGCCAGGTGACTGCGGCGCTTGGTGAGGCATTCGTCGCCATTGGCAAAGTGTATGCAACTGCCAATGTCACTCTCCCAAAGGGTGTGGAGGGCGCGTCATTCGTGAATATGATTTCGGAGGTCAATGCCGCCAAGCAAACGGCCACCAAGAATCCATGAACACTAGGCGTCTCACCTCGGCTCTCGCGATATTTCTTATGTGGGCTGTCGTGGCGCCATCAGCGTTTCTCATAGTGCCGCAACGGGTGCACGCTCAATATGCTGTACAAATAGTGGGCGACTCTTCACCAACGAGCATTAAGAGGACTCTCGAGACCACTATTACGGCAATAAGGACTACCCTAATACAGGTGAGCGCCCATACGAGCGCGTGGGCGGCGAATGCAGACTGGGTCATGAATTACATCCTCAAGCCACTCGCATTTATCATGTCAGGGAAGCTGATTAAGATGATGACCGCTGGTGTAATCGCCTATGTCATAGGTAAGGCAAACGGCACGGGCATACCGCAGTTTGTGCTTGATGTGCAGAAGTCTGTCCGTGGAGTCTCAGATGGCGCTGCGCTCGCATACCTAAAACAGATAGGGAACACGGGATCTCCATTCTCAGGATCGATCGCGTCAGCACTTAGTACCGACTATCTCACCGGGTCGAGTCTTGAGGGATTCTGGGCGGCGAATATGTGCACACTTGAAAGATCGTCTCAAAACGTGCCGGCATATCTCGCGGGTGACTGGTCGCAGGGTGGTGTTGGAGCATGGTTCGCACTCACCACTCAGACACAGAACAACCCATACATGCTCTACAGTAATGCTAAGAATCGTCTCGGCACGGTCATTGGCCCCGGTGTAGGAGGTGTAACCGGCGCACGCGCGGCGCAGCTTAGCTGGGGTCAAGGATTCTTATCTTGGTGCGGTGCGACCGGTACGCTAAACGACGGTATCCCAGTGGGAGTTGCGGCTCCTGCGCCAGCTGGTACGGCACTGGCTCTTCCTGGTGGTGGTATTAACCCGGGAGATCCTTGTATGAAGAGTGATGGTACGCCTGGCTCTATTCAAACTCCAGGATCGCTTATCAAGGCGACGCTCGACAAGGTGCTTGGCGCTCAGCAAGACCAGATAGTCCGTATGGGCGACGTCAGTGGGCAGATCAATGGCATATTGGGAAATATCGCGACAGTCTTTAATACTGTAAACTTCGCTGGCCAGCTTCTCGGCGGCGGCAGTTCAGGTGGCTTGATATCTGCGGGAGCACCTTCACCTTCTGGTTCGTCAGAGGCACTTTCGCAGCTGCAAGACATGTCCACTATGGGTCTCAGTGAGTCTGGCGTCGTACAATCGGCGTCTGCATCCGATACTAACGAATTGGTTACTGGAGCTAGTGTGGTTGATAGAGTCAATAAATACAAGGCTGCATGGAACACGATCTTGGTCGCGGCGAATACCGCATCGACCAGCGTTACGTCTCTCGCCACATTCTGCACAGCCGCCGCCAATGCTCCATGGTCTCCATCTTGGAATGACGAGTCAGGAGATGCACACTCCATCTTTGTATCCAAAGCACTCGCGCAAGCTGCAGAGACTCCATCTGTACTAGCGACCGAGATTGCTCCGATAATCTCGCAGGCTACCGCTAACACGGCACCTGAGAAGTTTGCATCGACAATCATGATGGCTCAGAAAGTGCAAACTGACTTAAGTTCCGGTAGTGATGCATATGTCGCCGACTTGCAGGCGCTTCAGCTTATGCCACCTACGCAGTCTGACATAGCAGACGCACTGATAAGCGCGGAAGTGTTTAATTCGGCGGTCGCAACACCACCAGGTTCACTTAAGGTTACTGCAGACAATTCTGCCACCATTATAGATCGTATGAATCTCATCAGTACAAATGCGCAGGCGCTTAAGACGTCTGTTTGTACGTATCATCCGAGTATGTTCTGGAATATCGGTAATTGATATTATGCGGCGCTTCATCTCAGCCTCATTCGTAGCACTCGCGCTCATGATATGCGCGATGGGAGCTGCGCCCGTCGCGCATGCTCAGGATTTCAACATGACGGCTCAGACACAGCCGACCAATTACGTTACTCCGGAAGCAGGAGCCGCTTCAGCGAGCACACCAGACGTATCTTCCTACTATACGCCATCTCCGATTACTGGTGCAGGTGCTACTGCGCAATCCGCTTCGACAGTCACTATCTTGCCGGCCCCAGGCTCAACAGCACCAAATGATCCAAATCTTGGAGGAGACACTGCTTCCCAGATGGGCACGGTCATGACATGGATCATGAGCCTATTTGCATGGCTCGTCGGCGTGGCTGCGCTTCTGCTTGATTATGTGGTGTATTACACAGTCGTCACGATGGGGAACTATGTGAAAGACATCGCCGCCGTCGGCGTAGCGTGGCGCATCATACGTGATGCTGCGAATATCATGCTCATATTCGGATTCCTCGCCATAGGCATCACAACCATCCTGAACGTGGATTGGTATGGCAGTGCCAAGCAACTGCTCCCGAAGCTTGTCATTGCTGCTGTACTCATCAACTTCTCTCTCTTCATATGCGAAGCGATGATTGACGGCACAAACCTCATCGCAACGCAGTTTTACACGCAGATTAGCGGCGGAGCTCTTCCGACGATGACAGGAACAGGTGGGACAGGGCTAGCTATAAACGGAGTCAATTTAAATACAGCTAATGAGCCTATCTCTAACGCAATCATGGGTCAGCTTGGACTCCAGACCATTTATGATGTGAACAAGAACCCGAAAGCTCTAGATGGAGGACACACTTGGTTCGTCGGTTTCATGGGTATCATACTTTTCATGATTACTGCGTTCGTCTTGTTTTCGCTCTCGTTCATACTCATAGCGCGTTTCGTCTCGTTGATATTCTTCATACTTCTCTCCCCAATCGGTTTTACGGGGTGGGCGTTGCCGCTGATGCAGTATCGGGCAGGTCAGTGGTGGAAAAATTTTCTACAACAGATAATTACAGCGCCAGTCCTACTCCTTCTGCTCTATGTGGCGCTCACTGTCATCACAGATGCACAGTTCCTAACAGGATTTAACTCGTCTTCAAACGGATGGCTCGGGCTTGATAGTGGAGACATCACTGGCTTTGCGGGTATGCTGCTCTCCTTCCTTGTGGCAATGGGGCTCTTGATGGTAGTTGTCATCAAAGCGAGGAGCATGTCTGCCTTTGGCGCCGGCTGGGCCACCGCGACTGCAGGGGCGCTTACGCTTGGAGCTACTGCGTATGGCATGAGCTCCATTCTTAACACTGGCGCGCTTGGTGCTCGCAGAGCGCTTCAGCGATATGCGCCGAATAGTCGGGTTTCTCGTGTTGCATCGCGCGTATTGCGCCCTGCTGAAAATGCCCGGATGGATATTCGCGCTATCCCTGGAGTAAGAGCTGGACTTACGGCGGTTGGTGCGGGTGCTGCAGCGAACCCAATAGAGAGATCTGCTGTTGGACAGATTCGCCAAGGAGTCGAGGGATTCAGGAGCGCAGGCCGAGAGGCGAATCGCCAATATGAACGAGAGACGCGAGTACCGTTAATTACGCGTCTCACCCAAGCGATCCAAACAGGTAATGCGCAGCAAATAACACAGGCATTAGGCTCGATGAGCAACCAAGAAGCGGAAGGCAGTCAAATAGTAGGGCTGTTAGCAGACAATGCTCTAGCAGTAGCATTGCTCCCGCAGAATCGTTTCGATGCCCTTATACAAAGCGAAAATATCAGCGACAATGACAAGGCTAGGCTTCGAACAGCTCGTGCAAACGATCCCAGATTTGCTGCGGCAAATGTCGCTGGCACACTAGCAGGCATGTCAACCGATCAGCGTTCTCAACTTGGCGGAAACATACTCACACAGCCAAATGTAATGCCGTTACTTGATGCGTCTGATTTCAATGCTATACAGCGCAGGGGGCAACTGGCTCCGGCCCAGCGCGCAGCAATGGGTACTTATATATTAGGCGTCCTTACTAATCCTGGTGTTCCGGCCCCTGCGAATCTAACCGTCGCTTCCGCTGCTCCTGCTTTCAGAGCCTATTACAATCTTCCATAGCTTATGAAACATTACTCGACTCAGGAATTGTTAGACGCAAGCAAGAAAGTACCTCTTCCAATCCAGGAAGCCTTATCATCTGACCTGATTGTATCGACCATTTCAGGTTTGGGAGCTAAATTTCAATTACATATCGACCAAATTGGATTGATTGCAGAATTGAATGTGCAGACCCTTCTTGGGCTTATTGGGCCTGAGGATTTCTTCAAAGAACTGATTGCGTCTGGCATTTCAGACAAAGATGCACGCGATATTATGTCTGAAATCAATCAGAAGATTTTCGTCCCACTTCGCAAAGAGGAGGAGAATGGGCCGACCGTACCCGAGGTTCGACCTTCGCCCGAAATTCCCAAGGTCGAACCTCAAATTCAGCCATCAACGAGCCATTTCCATTTGGTGAATAAAATCGCCCCTCCGCACATCGCACCGTTGCCACCAAAGGTTGTGATGCCTACTCGCTCGGTAGGGACTCTAGGTGATGTCGTGCGCGCAGCGCTCGCGAAGCCAGGCTCTCTCGATGCCAGCAAGCTGTTAGAAGATCACGAAGAGCCTCATATGGAGATCAATAAGATACCGTCCCTATCGCGTCCTGCCGCAGCTTCGAATGTGGGTGGACGAGTAAAATTGCAGCCATCTGCGCCCCCGTCTAATCTGCCTGGTATGATGCCAGGCGCCCAATCTTCTGCAGTGATTCCAAGTGTCGAATCTCAAAAATCAGCACCAATCACTTCCTATGCTGCAGACCCATACCGCGAGCCAATTGACGAGATCAAATAGTGCGTAGTTGCGTTTCTGCCAGTATTCCTTTATATTACATCTGACCCTAGCGGGTCTTCTTTTTCTAAATGGCAACCATCAATCAGCTCTCAAGAAAGGGGCGCAAGAACAAGACGTCTAAGACGAGCAAGCCTGCGCTTGCCCGTGGCTTCAATGCGCTTAAGAACCGCCCGACGGCCTATGCGTCCCCATTCAAGCGAGGTGTCTGCACCAAGGTGACCACGAAGACCCCGCGTAAGCCGAACTCCGCCATCCGTAAGATTGCCCGCGTCCGCCTCACTAATGGCATGGAGGTCACTGCATACATCCCTGGTATGGGGCACAACCTCCAGGAGCACTCTGTCGTCTTGCTACGCGGTGGTCGCGTGAAGGATATCGGCGTGCAGTACACGATCGTACGCGGCAAGCTCGACACCGCTGGTCTCGACAAGCGCCGATCATCTCGCTCTCGCTATGGCGCGAAGCGTCCTAAGTAACGTTTACATATTTAATTTTCTCTATGCGCCGACCCCTTAAAAAACAGCGAACCTGGCGACCGGACCTCACGTACGGCTCTGAGACGCTCACGCGTTTCATCAATGCTGTCATGTGGGATGGCAAGAAGGATACCGCCCGCTCGGTCGTATATGGCGCACTCGACGTGATCAAAGAGGGTGGTGCCGACCCGCTTGAGACGTTTGAGACGGCCCTTCGCAATGCGTCTCCACTCATGGAAGTGCGCTCCCGCCGTGTCGGTGGAGCTAACTACCAGGTTCCGCGCGAGGTGCCGCAGAACCGCCGCCTAGCTCTCTCGTTCCGCTGGATTATCAATGCAGCTCGCAACAAGAAGGGTAAGCCGATGGCAGAGAAGCTCGCAGCAGAGTTCCTCCTCGCAGCTAAGAATGAGGGTGACGCTATCAAGAAGAAGGATGAGATGCACCGCATGGCCGATGCCAACAAGGCCTTCGCCCATTTTGCTTGGTAAGTAAGCTTAGACAGAAAATGCAAAGAGCGCGGCACCGAAGGTGCCGCGCTCTTTGCATTTTCTCTGCTTTGAGCTATTCTCTACCTAACGCCTAGGCGCTTTATTTTTTTATTTATCCCTCATGAACCGCGATTATCCACTCGAGAAGGTGCGCAACTTCGGTATCATCGCTCACATAGACGCTGGCAAGACGACGACTAGTGAACGTGTGCTCTTCTACACTGGCTCTCAGCACAAGATCGGCGAGGTGCACGAGGGCGAGACGACCACCGACTGGATGGAGCAGGAGCGCGAGCGCGGTATCACCATTACATCGGCTGCCATCACCTGCTTCTGGACAAAGACGTCCGAGAAGGACAAGAAGGATCTCGCGAAGAAGTTTCGTTTCAATATTATCGACACTCCAGGACATATCGACTTCACAGCCGAAGTTCAGCGATCCATGCGCGTGCTCGATGGTGCAATTGTCGTGCTCGATGGTGTCGCGGGTGTAGAGCCGCAGTCTGAGACTAACTGGCGCTATGCCGACGACGCGCAGGTGCCACGCGTGATTTTAATCAATAAGCTCGACCGAACAGGAGCCTCTTTCGAGCGTTCGTATGCCAGCGTTCTAGATCGTCTCTCTCCGAAGGCTATCCGCATGCAGATCCCTATCGGTGAAGAGGCCGCTCATGAGGGTGCCGTCGATCTTCTCACTATGAAGGCATACACCTTCACTGGGAACATGGGTGAAGATGTTATTGAGGGGGAGATTCCTGCAAACCTTCTCGAAGACGCGAAGAAATATCGCGCTGAGCTCATCGAGCGTATCGTAGAGCAGGATGACGCAGCAATGAGTGCGTATCTCGATGGTACGGAGCCGAGTCTAGAAGATTTGAAGAAGATTCTCCGCAAAGCAGTCATCAACAATGATATCTTCCCGGTTTATTGTGGCAGTGCGCTCAAGAACAAGGGTATTCAGCTCGTACTTGATGCGGTCGTCGAGTACCTCCCGTCGCCTGTAGACCTCAAGCCTGTAACAGGCATCAACCCGAAGACAGGGGAGCCAGTCGAGCGCCATGCAGCTGACGATGAACCATTCTGCGCGCTCGCTTTCAAGCTTCAGACCGATCCGTTCGTGGGTGCACTGACATTCTTCCGCGTCTATTCAGGCACTCTTGCTGCTGGTTCGTATGTTTATAATTCGACTACTGGAACCAAGGAGCGCGTCGGCCGTATCGTGCGCCTGCAGGCTGACAAGCGCGAAGAGGTCTCTCAGGTCTTCACTGGTGAGATTGCCGCCGCCGTCGGCCTCAAAGACACGAAGACTTCTCACACACTTTGCGATGAGGCTAGCCCTATCATTCTCGAAGAGATTAAGTTCCCAGAGCCGGTGGTGAGCCTGCGCATTGAGCCGAAGACCAAGGCCGATCAGGAGAAGATGGGCATGGCTCTCCGCAAACTATCAGATGAGGACCCTACGTTCCGCATCAAGACAGATGAAGAGACAAATGAAACTATTATCTCGGGCATGGGCGAGCTTCATCTAGAGATTCTAGTCGATCGTATGAAGCGAGAGTTCAACGTCGAGGCGAACGTGGGTAAGCCACAGGTAGCATATCGCGAGACGATTCTAGGCTCTTCTGATGCTGAGGGTAAGTACATCAAACAGACAGGCGGCAAGGGACAGTATGGCCACGTGAAGATCAAGATGAAGAAGATGGAGCCGGTTGATCCAGATGCGAAGGTGGCGAAGAACATCACACGCGAGGACCATTTCGAATTCATCAACAACATCAAGGGAGGAGTAATCCCTCAAGAGTTCATCGCGCCAGTGGAGAAGGGCTTGCGCGAGGCTATGACGCGCGGGTTCCTAGCAGGATTCCCTATGGTCGATATCTCGATTGATCTCTACGATGGTTCGTATCACGATGTAGACTCGTCAGAAATCGCCTTCAAGATAGCGGCATCGATGGCGTTCCAGGAGGCAGCCAAGAAGGCGAAGCCGGTCATTCTCGAGCCGATAATGAAGGTTGAAGTCATTGTGCCAGAGAAGTTCATGGGCGATATCACTGGTAATCTCTCGGGCAAGCGCGGGCAGATCGAGGGCATGGAGGATCGTGGTATGAACAAGGCAGTGCACGCCAAAGTCCCTCTCTCTGAGATGTTTGGCTACACTACTACGCTCCGCTCGATGACCGAGGGTCGTGGCAACATGACAATGGAGTTCGATCACTACGACGTGGTCCCGGCGAACGTCGCAGCCGACATCATAGCGTCGCGTAAGTAGGTCATAGTTTTGGACAAGGTTAAACCTTGTAGAACTTTGTAAAGAAAAGAAAACCGCCACGGCTTCATAGCCGCGGCGGTTTTCTTTCCAGGGCAGGTTGCATTTATACACGTGCTCTCGTATAGTACCCATAACGCATCTTGGCGTCGCTCTTTGGCTTGTCTGCTTTCTGTAATCAGCTGGCCGGAGCTTATCCGACTCAGTCGGAGTTAATCGTGAATTAATAATTAATTATCCGATATATGGCAGCAGCAGAATTCAATCGCAGCAAGCCCCACATGAACGTGGGCACCATCGGTCACGTGGACCATGGAAAGACGACTCTCACCGCAGGTATGCTCAACGTCCTCTCGATGTTGACTGGCGAGGGCTACTCGGCTCGTGTCGAGAATGTCGATAAGATCGACAGCGCACCAGAAGAGAAGGCGCGTGGCATCACTATCGCGCTCCACCACTCGGAGTACGAGACGCCAAACCGCCACTACGCGCACATCGACGCTCCAGGGCACGCGGACTACATCAAGAACATGATCACTGGTGCCGCCCAGATGGACGGAGCTATCCTCGTGGTCGCTGCTACTGATGGCGTGATGCCTCAGACTCGTGAGCACATCCTCCTTGCCAAGCAGGTGGGCCTCAAGAAGCTTATCGTCTTCTTGAACAAGGTAGATATGGTGGACGAACCGGATCTCATCGACCTAGTCGAAGAGGAAATCCGCGAGCTCCTCACCAAGCAGGGCTACGACGGTGCGAATACGCCGATTATCCGCGGTTCGGGTCTCAAGGCTCTCGAAGCGAAGGATGTCAGCGACCCATACGCACAGAAGGCCAAAGAGATCGTCGACACGATGGACACATACTTCGACATGCCTGATCGCGAAGTGAGCAAGCCGTTCCTTATGCCAATCGAGGACATCTTCTCGATTGAAGGTCGCGGTACCGTTGTCACTGGCCGCATCGAGCGCGGAACAGTGAAGGTCGGTGAAGATGTCGAGATAGTCGGTATCAAGCCGACTATGAAGACGACTGTCACAGGCATCGAGATGTTCAACAAGCAACTACAGGAAGGTCAAGCTGGCGACAACGCAGGAATCCTCCTCCGTGGTACAAAGAAGGAAGACGTGCATCGTGGGCAGGTGCTCTCGAAGACTGGCGCAGTCACGCCACACACAGAGTTTGACTCTGAGGTGTACATTCTTTCCAAGGACGAGGGTGGCCGTCACACTCCATTCTTCTCAGGTTACAAGCCGCAGTTCTACATCCGTACTACGGACGTGACTGGCGAAGTCACCCTCCCAGAAGGTAAGGAGATGGTTATGCCGGGCGACACAGTCACCTTCAAGGTGAAGCTCACTGCGCCTATCGCTCTCGAAGAGCAGCAGCGCTTCGCTATCCGCGAGGGTGGCAAGACTGTCGGTGCCGGAGTCGTGACCAAGATCACGAAATAAGCTCGGATTGAATCTATACTCATATGGAAACAGAAACGGAGACAAAACCAAAAGCAAAGCGTGTTTCGAAGAAGGCGGCAGTGGCCGCTCCTGTGGAGCACAAGCTACGGATCCGAGTCCGTGCCTATGAGCACAAGATTCTCGATCTGTCGGTGAAGCAGATAATGGACACTGCTGCACGCTTCGATGCTGTCGTAGTAGGCCCTGTCCCGCTCCCGACCGAGATCAAGCGCTGGACTGTGAACCGTTCGACATTCGTCCACAAGGACGCGCGCGAACAGTTCGAAATGCGCATCCACAAGCGCCTAATCGACATCATGAACCCGTCGCCTAAGGTGATCGAGGCCCTCACGAACCTCAATCTTCCCTCTGGAGTGACGATTGACGTCAAGATGGTCTAAAGACTATCGCCAAGATACAAAAACAACCGCCCGAAAGGGCGGTTGTTTTTTGCATCTGGTTCGCTATCGGACCTCGAAGCCCGCGGCGCGAAGCGCCGCGTAGATGGTGTCCATAACAGGATTCACTTCGTCGTCTGTAAGTGTGCGCTCCATCGACTGGAATACGAGCCTAAATGCGTATGACGTACGGCCGTCTTTTTCAAACGTATCAAATTGGTCTAGGCGCACCAGAAGCTCACCAGCCTCTTTCTCGATGTTCGACTTCGTAAGTCGAACATCAGTGCCAGACGGAGCCCAGAATGCGATATCGCGCGTGATGAAAGGGTATAGGGAGAATGGCTTGTATGCGCCTAGTTCATACGGCACTGGCACGTAGTCCGGTGCGTCTTTAATTTCAGGCAAGTCGGAAACAGGTTCTGATGTCTTAACAACAATATGCTCGCCGTCTTTCGTAAATACAGTACCAATCTCGAAAAGCTTCGGTTTCTGCCCAGGCTCGAGCACTAGAGGGGCATATTGTTTCGCACGCACTAGTGCGTCTGCCATATTCTCGTCTAGATTTGTGCGGAGCGCCGGCTTGCTCTTGTCTAGCGGGTTCGCGAGCACGATATCGCCCTTCTTGGCGAAAGACTGTGTTGAAATCTCTGTGAAGCCTCGCTCAACCAGAAAGTCTTTTACCTTCTCGATGCCACGATACCGCGCCTGGTCGGGCATGTGGGACATATCATGTCCTACATCTGATGTGGGACATGATATGTCCCACATGGACAACTCCTTTGCCACAACTCGATCATATCCGAGTATCTGGCCGACCTCCTCGGCTACATCCTCCAGAATCGAGATGTCTGTGCGTGGTGCTGGAGCAGAAACGCTAAGTGTTTCGCCGTCGACTTCGACACGGAACTGTAATCGGCGAAACACATCGAGCAATTCCTCGCTAGAGAAATCGGACCCGAGTATTGCGTTCACTCCTGCGACAGTTACTGCGACAGTCGGCGATTCCGAGTAATCTGGAGTCGCAGTTCCCTTGAGTGGCACATCGAGTATAGCCGCTAGCTCGCTCGCTACGCCTTCTGCTGTGGCGCAGTCGGCAACACGGTTCGGCAACACTTTAATATCGAGCATGTCTCCATCGATGCTTTCGAGCTCGAACGCATGAAATGTGAACGCCTCAGCAAGCGCCTCGACACTCGGAAGTGGCGCTTTGAAATATTTCTGCAACTGTTCTCGGGTTACTTTCATACTTTATTTTCTATATGTAGGACATCGGAAGTCCTACATTTCTGATCAAATCCGTAGATGAAACGGATGTCGCCCGAGTGGAAGAGTCGCACGTCTGGTACACCATGCTTTACCATAATCAGGCGCTCGAGCCCGCCGCCGAAGGCAAACCCGGCAATCTTTTCCGGATCTAGCCCGGCGTTCTTGATAACATTCGGATGGAACATGCCAGCGCCAGCGACTTCAAGCCACTTTCCTTCTTTGCCAGCCGGCTGGAACCACACATCCACCTCAACAGACGGCTCGGTGAACCCAAAGAAACTGGGACGGAATCGTACTTGGGCATTAGATCCTAGGTACTCGCGATAGAATCGCTCAAGCGTTCCTTTCAAGTGGGCGAGAGTGACCGTACCCTTCGGCCCGACTGCGAATCCGTCGATCTGGTAGAACTGCGCTTCGTGGGTCGCGTCAGTCGCTTCATTGCGGAAGACTTTACCAGGCATGATACGCCTGAGCTCGGTGCCACCCTCTTTCGCTAGTCGCTCGAGCTCACGGAATGAAACCGAGGTCGCGTGCGTGCGCAGGAGCTTGCCCACTGCATCCTTCACCCAGAAGGTGTCCTGCATGCTTCTAGCCGGGTGATTGGGAGGTATGTTTAGCCCGTTGAATACGTGGTCCTCGTCCTCGAGCTCAGGGCCGTAGGCGATGCCGAAGCCCATACGGCCGAATATGTCGGCAATCTCGCGTGTAGCGATGGTAATAGGGTGCAGACGGCCTTTTATTGTCATAATGCTACAAATATAGCAGATTATGCTAGAGTTACGCCATATATGGGCTTAGATGCACTAACATACCCATTCATTTTCCTCGCTATATTCTTCGAGGCTTTTGTCTTGGTGACGCTTCTTTCGAAGCCCGCGCGCTCCGCGCGCGGGCGTGGTCCGGTCGAGGAGACCCCGTCTGTAGCTATAATCGTGCCATGTTGGAATGAGGAGGCGACCATCGCTGCCACCTGCGAGTCATTGCTAGCGCTCGATTATCCCGCAGACAAGCTCGAGATTATCCTAGTTGATGACGGTTCCACTGATGCGACTCCGGCAGCTATGGCCCCATTTGCGGAGCGTCCGCAGGTGCGCATCATACGCAAAGAAAACGGCGGGAAGCATACAGCGCTTAATGCTGGCATTGCCGCAACCAGTGCGGAGTTCATCGGCTGCCTTGATGCCGACTCTTTTGTCGCGCCAGACGCGTTGCGCGAGATCATCCCGTGCTTCGCTAGCGAGCGCGTGGCAGCCGTCACCGCGGCTATGGCAGTGCACCGTCCTGGGAACTTGATCCAGCACATGCAACATGCCGAATACGCATTCGGCATCACTATTCGCCACACCATGGCATCTATCAATGGTCTCTACGTCACTCCCGGGCCGTTTTCTTTCTATCGACACAGCACCCTCAAGGAGCTCGGGGAATTCCTTCACGGCCATCAGACAGAAGATATGGAGATGGCGCTTCGTATCCAGCGTGCAGGTTATGAGATTGAGAATGCGCCGCGCGCACTTGTCTACACCAAGTCGCCAGACACGGTTTTGAAACTGATCAAACAGCGCACCCGTTGGACAAGCGGATTCCTACGTAATATTTTCGGCGAATACCGAGACCTTGTCGGAAACCGCCGGTATGGGGTACTTGGAATGCTCGTACTCCCCACAGCCATCATTTCGATCTGGAGCAGCATCCTTCTCTTTTCCTATGCAATCTTTACGCTTGCACAGAGCATCGTTACGGCGATTCAGGTTCGTATGGGTATTCCGCTATCTTATATATTCTTGCCGCATAGATCATTCGACATGTTCTATGTACCAGTTAATTTTTTCATCATCCTAGGTCTCGCGACACTTCTCGCTTCGTTGTCACTTATTGTAATAGGGAAGCGTTTATCGAGAATGCCAGGCCCTCTCGGGGTTGGCATACTCTCTTACACCTTCCTGTATGGCTTAATAGCGCCATTGTGGCTAATACGATCCACAGCAGACGTTACTCTCGGCAAGAGTCGTGATTGGCGTTGGTGATACACTCTGATCTATGTCACTCGTCACCCGAAATGTACTCATAGCACTCCTAATCACCGTCGCTCTTGCTGGTACGGTCGCTTATGCCGTCAACTATTTGAACAATGCGCGCATCGCAGAGCTCTCGACGATGGAAGACCAGCTCTCCATCGATATAATTTCTCTAGACACGCAGTTCTCGCTTCTATCATCTGCTCCATGCGAAAGTATCGCCTCATCGACGATGCTTATGAGCGATCTTTCTGATCTCGGCAACCGCCTTTCATACGCAGAAGGTCAGCTCGGCACAGACAATGCGCAAGTAGTCCGGCTGAAAGAGCAGTATTCTCTGATCGAGATTCGCGATTACATGCTCACAAAACAGATCGCTAAGGCATGCGGCACAAAGCCTGTAACGGTGTTGTATTTCTATAGCAACGCTGGAGATTGTGCCGATTGCGACAAGGCTGGCTACGCTCTCTCCTACCTGCGCACGACCTATCCAACGCTTCGTGTATATTCGTTCGACTACAATCTAGACCTCGGTGCTCTGAAGACGCTTATCGCTCTAAACAAAATAAAGGCTCCACTACCGGCATTCGTGATAAACGGCAAGCACTACAATGGCTTCACCACGCTTGCTGACCTGGAGAAGCAATTTCCGAAAGGCGCTCTTGCTACATCTACTAAGGCAATCGCGAGATAGTTTATTTGGAGCCGCCTCCCAGACTCGGACTGGGGACCTTCGCTTTACAAAAGCGTTGCTCTACCAACTGAGCTAAGGCGGCATGTTATTGAGCGCACAAACTCCTACTCAGGCTTATTTATACCAGAAACTTCTGGATGCGTCGCGTTTATCGTCTCTTTGAACTCGGAAAGGGTTTTCACGAATTCTCGTGCGTTCTCACGTGGCGCGGACATACCCTCATTTCGGATGCGCAAATGACGGACGACGCGCGTGAGCAGTCGCTCGACTGCGCGCACCATTTGTAACGAGAGGTTGGCGACGGTGTGCCCTACAGTATTCGCCGCGTGATGGACCTCGTCTTGCACGAACGCAGCTAGGTCGACATGCTCGATGATGAACGCGATGCGTTTGGCAGACTTATCTAGCTCTGCTCGCTCTGTGGCGAAGAAGTGCCTACCAAGCCGTGCCTCATACCTGGTTAGAACGACGAATCCTATGAGAAGTGCGAGCGAGACTAGTATCGCAATGAGGTAGGCCACGATGGTTAGCGTGTGGAGAGGCGCGCGAAGCGACTCAGCTCGACACGCTCACCGAATTTCTGCGTAGCTTCATTCAAGAGATCATGGACTGTCTTGGTCTCATCTTTGATGAATGGCTGTTCAAGTAATACCTGGTCTCGGAAATAGCTCGCAATCTTGCCAGCGAGAATCTTCGCTTGCATATCTGCCGGTTTGTCAGCGACTTCTTTCTCGAAGACTGAGGTTGCGGCATCCTTGGCATCTGTAGAGATCTCGTCCGTGGTCGTATAGGATGGACTTGTAGCGGCTACTTGCATTGCTAGATCGCGTGCCAGAGCTATGAAGTCAGGGTTCTTGGCGACGAAATCTGTCTCACATGAGAGGATTACCATAGCCCCGACAGCACCATCGTGGACATAGCTTCCGATAGTGCCTGCAGCAAGCGAGCGGTCAGCCTTTTTGTCGGCAGAAGCGGCGGAATGCTTTTTCAAGATGACCTCGGCCTTTGCTAGGTCGCCGCCAGCCTCTTCAAGCGCCTTTTTGCACTGCATGACAGACACTCCGGTCCGGTCGCGCAGCTCTTTTATGATGGTAGTCGTGATTTCCATATAGTAAAAATATTAACACATGCCTATAAGGCGTATGCTCGTTTAAGCAACCTGCCCCTTCTTGAACGCCTCGACCAGGTCAGATAGCACGAGTCGCACGGTCTCTCGGGAAGCGTCGTTTGCGACGATTGGATACGCAGATTCTTTTATATTGCAGTCTGAGCTCATGATGGCGATGACTGGTATACCGGACTCATTCGCTTCCTTTACCGCATACTTCTCGTGCTTTGTGTCGACGACCAAGAGCGCGTCGGGGCGTTTAGTCAGTGTCGTGATGCCATCTAGGCGCTCTTCAAGGCGCGCCTTCTCACGGCCCATTTTCACCAGCTCGAGCTTAGTGTGCTGCTTGGCCATTGCGCCCGTTGCCGAAGTGTCCTCGAGCTCAGCGAGGCGGTCGATGCGCTTCTTAATCTCTGCCCAGTTAGAGATTGTGCCGCCGAGCCAGCGTGTCGCTACGTATGGAGCGTTGATATCTTGTGCAGCTTTCTTCACCAATGCAGCAACTTCGACTTTCCCGCCCACAAATAGAACGGTCTTACCTTCTTTTGCGAGTGTCGCCATCGCGTTTTTGGCGACTTCAAGCTGGTCAGCCGTCTGTGCTAGGTCGATAATTTCCTGTCGGCCCTTTGTGCCAACCAAGAATGGCTTCATCGTAGGGTGGCGGCGCGCTTTCACATGCGCAAAATGCGCCCCCGTGTCGAAGAGGCGCTGCAAATCTGCCGTATCTTTTACTGTCGTCATTTCCTGCTACCTTACCTGAACTACTCTCAATGCGCAAGCGCCGTGATCGTCTTGCATCTTTTTGAGGGTTCGTGTAGAGTGCCTCTAAAGCTACGAACGGCGCCAGTGACCGGTCCTATGGCAATTCGCGCGACGCGATTTGCTGTCGCGCGATTTGCTTTATCAAAAATGAAATTCACCCTAGCAACCAAAGAAAATATGATCCGCGTCTTCGCGGATGATGGTCGTGCCTACGCGGGTACTATTCTGAGCGTCCAGCCTGTCATTGTGACCCAGGTGAAGACTGTAGAAGGGAAGGATGGCTACGCGGCTGTCCAGGTCGGCACGGGCACACGCAAGACCAAGAACATCACCAAGCCTGTACTCGGGCATACTGGCGGAAAGGGGTATGAGGCTATTCGTGAGTTTCGCACTGACGATGCTACAGAAGTCGGCGCGACTATTGATGTGTCTATATTTGAGGTGGGCGACACTGTGCGTGTCTCTGGGCTCACGAAGGGTCACGGCTTCACTGGCGTTGTGAAGCGTCACGGGTTCCATGGTGGCCCTCGCTCTCATGGCCAGAAGCACACTGAGCGTTCCCCTGGTTCTATCGGCGGCTCCGGCGGTCGCGCTGGCGGTCGAGTCGCCAAGGGCTTGAAGATGGCTGGTCGTATGGGCTCAGACCGTGTGACTGTCACTAACCTCAAGGTTCTTGCTGTCGATAAGGCGGCCGGACACATCGTCATCTCGGGTGCGGTCCCAGGTCGCCGCGGAACACTACTCGAAGTGGTGTCTGCATAATTTCCATACCATGACTACTACTGAAAAGAAGACAATAAAGAAAACAGTCGCTACTACAAAAGTCGCGAAGGAAAAGAAGGTCGTCTCGCTTGAGATGCCTGTCTTCTCTATGGATGGCGCAAAGGTCGGGACATTTACTCTCCCAGAGAGCCTTTTCACCGCGCCTTGGCGTTCTGATCTAGTGCACCAGGTGACGACCGCGATGCAGGCCAATGCACGCCAGAACCGCGCACACACCAAAGACCGCTCTGAAGTATCTGGAGGCGGCAAGAAGCCGTGGAAGCAGAAGGGAACTGGCCAGGCGCGCCACAGCTCTACGCGTTCTCCTATTTGGCGCCATGGCGGAATCACCTTCGGTCCTCGCAACGAGCGCGATTATAGCGAGAAGATTAACAAGAAGATGCGTATGGGCGCGCTTATATCGGTACTTTCGCGTAAAGCGAAGGATGGAGAGCTAATCCTCGTCGACAAATTCGTCTTCGCAGAGCCGAAGACAAAAGTCGCTAAGTCGGCCCTAGCGAAGCTGTCTGCCGGTGCTTCTGCAGCACAGCTGGTGTCGAAGAGGAAGAATGCTGCGCTGGTAGTGCTTGCCTCGCATGATGCGAACACTATCAAGAGCTTCAGCAATTTCGGCAACGTGATGACCGAAGAGGTGCGCAATCTCAACCCGCTTGGCGTGATGACTGCTAAGTACCTCGTCATCGAGAAGCCTGAAGAGTCATTCGCTGCACTTATTGCTCGCACCAAGACTAAATAATCATATATGGCAATTTTCGGCGACAAAAAGAAAGAGAAGAAGGAGAAAGTAGTGGTAAAGCACCACGCGCATGCGACCGTGTCGCTCAATGGCAAGGCGCACGACATCATCCGAGCCCCGTGGTTCTCTGAGAAGGCACTTCTCTCTACTGAGAAGGGTGTATACGCTTTCGCTGTCTCTCCTCGATCTACAAAGCCGGAGATTGCTGGTGCAATCAAGGAGATCTATAGCGTTACGCCTCGTGCTATCCGTATCGTGAATCTCCCAGCGAAGCACAAAGCGATGCGCACACGTCGTGGAATCGGAGCACGCGCTGCGCGGTGCAAGGCGTATGTCTACCTCAATGCGGGTGACACCATTCAATTTGCATAACATTTCAGTATGAAAACGTACAAACCAACAACCAAGAGCCGACGCGCGATGACGACACTCCCATACAAGGAGCTTCTTTCTGGCGATGCACCGCACAAGCCTTTGCTCGTGAAGAAGGGCCGTCGTGGCGGGCGCAATGCAGACGGGCGCATTACGACTCGTCACCAGGGCGGTGGACACAAGCGCCGTTTGCGCGAAATAGACTTCTCATACAACAAGAAGAACATTCCTGCGATTATAGAGACGGTCGAGTATGATCCATTTCGCAGCGCTTTCATCGGACTCGCGCTTTATAAGGATGGCGAGCGCCGTTATGTGATTGTTCCGAAGGATGTGAAGGTGGGTAGTACCTTCGTGGTCGCTGAGGATGCGCCACTGACTGCTGGCAATCGACTCCCACTCGGCTCGATTCCAGTCGGTACATCTGTATACAACATCGAAATTGCTCCAGGCACAGGCGCGTCTCTAGTGCGCTCTGCAGGGAACTTCGCAGAAGTGGTCGCGCATGATGCTGGCTACGCGCAGATCAAGCTCCCTTCGACAGAGATTCGACGAGTGTCTGATCTCGCATGGGCGTCTATCGGTGCTGTGGGTAATGAAGAATACAATCTCGTCGTCATCGGCAAGGCTGGCCGCAACCGCTGGTTGGGTATCCGCCCGACTGTGCGTGGCTCCGTGATGAACCCTGTTGATCACCCACACGGTGGTGGTGAGGGTCGCCAGGGACGAGGTCTGCGCCGTGCGAAGAGTATGTGGGGCAAGCCGACAGGCAAGGGGCAGAAGACCCGCACCCCGAAGAAGTACTCAAACGTCTTCATTGTCTCTCGCCGCAAAGTCGGCAAGAAACGGAAGGGCTAATTTCACAATCAATACAAAACACCCGCGGCCGAAGGCCGCGGGTGTTTTGTATTGATTCACAGATATGTCAAGGTTCTGGAATGGATTAGGATTTATGAGGGTGTTTTGGGACGGTACAGTTGACGCCAGAGATTGCTTCGTGTATCTTTCATGTATCCCGTTGTGCGGGCTTTTCATTACTTACTATGTCACGATCACTCAAAAAAGGACCCTTTGTGGACGTCAAACTCCTCAAGAAGATTCTCGATAAGAAACCGGCAGAAGCTGGCGTGATTAAGACGTGGGCGCGCCGCAGCCAGATCAGCCCGGAAATGATTGGTTTCACATTTGGCGTGCATAATGGCAAGTCGCACATAGAGTTTACGATTGCAGAAGAGATGGTCGGCCACCGCCTTGGCGAATTCTCGCCAACAAAGAAGTTCGTTCGTCATGGAGGCAAGATGCAGAAGGAGCTCGAGTCTAAGCGTCAGCAGGCTGAGATAACAGCTGCGAAGTCTGCAAAGGCAGCGCCTGCTGCTCCTGCGAAGAAGAAATAATCTATGGCAAACGCAACTCTCAAAAGCTATAACCAGTCTCCACGCAAGGTCCGTCTTGTGACTGACCTTGTGAAGGGTAAGAAGATCTCCGTGGCTCTCAAGGCGCTTGAGTTCCTCCCGCGTCGCGCCGCAGAGCCTGTTGAGAAGCTCATAAAGAGTGCAGTAGCGAATGCGAAGGAGCAGGGCAAGAATCCAGATGACCTGACTATACAGTCGATTATCGTCGAGAGCGCCGGAATGATTAAGAAATTCATGCCACGTGCCTTCGGTCGTGCCGCGCCTATCCGTCGCCGCAAGAGCCGCATCATCGTGACACTCGCATAATCCTATGACACACACCGTACATCCTTACGCACATCGCCTCGGAATCATCCGAGACTGGAAGAGCCGTTGGTTCGCTGCAGACAGCAAGAGCTATCGCGAGAACATAAAGGTCGATGAATCGATTCGCCGTTTTCTTGCTAAGCGCTTGCGCGGCACATACACGAGCGGCATCGAGATCGAGCGCTCGGCAAACGAGCTGCGCGTAATCATCGCGACTGCACGCCCAGGGCTCGTGATAGGCCGTTCAGGCGAGAATTCAGTCAAGTTGCGCGCCGAGGTAGCAGAAGTGGTACGCAAGGCTGCGCCAGGGGATCACCGTACTCTCAAGCTAGATATTAACGAGATTCGCCAGCCTGAGACGGACGCGGCTATCGTCGCCTATATGATCGTCGAGGGGCTCGAGAAGCGTATGCCTTTCCGGCGTGTCATGAAGCAGACGATCGAGAAGGTCATAGCTGTAAGGGAGGTCGACGGTGTGCGTATAGCGATTTCAGGACGCCTAGGCGGTGCAGAAATGAGCCGCAAGGAGGAGCTGAAGAAGGGTCGCGTACCGCTCCAGACTTTCCGTGCTGACATCGACTTCGCCAGTGAGAAGGCATATCTCCCGTATGGTGTCATCGGCATCAAAGTGTGGATCTTCCGCGGTAATGTATACCAGGATAAGAAGACATCCGTGCACACGCCAGAGAGCACCTCGATGCGCGGCTAATATATTTTTGTATGCTATTCCCTAAAAAAGTAAAACACCGCAAGTGGCAGACGCAGCGCTTGAGCGAGAAGCGTCGTAGTCGCCCTGATACGCGTGGCACAGAGGTGTCATTCGGCTCATTCGGGCTAAAGGCACTCACTGCTTCTCGCGTAACGAGCAATCAGATCGAGTCGGCTCGTAAGGTGCTCACGCGCGCGACCGCGAAGACTGGCAAGCTCTGGATTCGTATCTTCCCAGACCGCCCTGTGACGCAGAAGCCGGCAGAGGTGGGCATGGGTAAGGGTAAGGGCGACCCGGATCACTATGTGTTCCAGGTCCGCCCAGGTCGAGTACTCTTCGAAATGGACGGCGTTCCTGAGGATATCGCTCGCGCGCACTTGCGCCAGGCCGGCATGAAATTGCCTGTCAGGACGGCCATCGTAACTCGTCAGTAATTGCTTTTTTTATATTTTTATGGCAAAAAGAGAAGTAATGACTACGAAGACTGATCAGGAGCTGGTGAAGCTCCTAGTGGATACGCGCGCGCTCCTACGGACGGAACGCTTTGCCGCTACCGGTGCCCGCGCCAAGGATTCGAACTCACCGAAGAAGCTTCGTGCAGTTGTCGCTCGCGTGCTCACCGAACAGCACTCTCGTGTGCTCAGCGCTATTTAACCTATGGAAACAAAAACATCCCGCCCACAATCATTCGTCGGAGTCGTCGTGAAGACGGCAATGACTGACACAGCCACTGTCCAGGTCGATCGCTACGTGAAAAACGAGAAGTACAAGAAGTACTTCGTACGCTCTAAGAAATTCCTGGTTCACAACCCAGGCAATGCGGCCCAAGTGGGCGATAAGGTGACAATAGTAGCGACTAGGCCGATTTCTAAACTCAAGAGCTTTATCATAGATGCGACAAAGACAGTATCGGGAGATAAGGGAGACGAATAACCTACCATGCTTCAACCTCAATCCATCGTAAAAGTTGCAGATAATTCCGGCGGGAAGGTCGCCCGTGTCTTCAAGGTGCTCGGGGGCAGCAAGCGCCGCTATGCAGAGATTGGTGATGCAGTGGTCGTATCGATACAGACCGCTGAGCCGCGCAAGGCCGTGAAGAAGAAAGACATCTTCAAGGCGATTGTAGTGCGCCAGACCAAGCCTTTCGGTCGCAAGGATGGGTCATATATCCGCTTTGATGAGAACGCTGTCGTGCTCGTCGAGAAGCAGGGTAAGGAGATGGGCCCGAAAGGGAACCGTGTCTTCGGTCCGGTGCCACGTGAGCTCTCCGAGCTCGGATGGCACTCTATCGTGGCTATCGCTCCAGAAGTAGTCTAATTATTTTTGTATGCACGTAAAAAAAGGAGACAAAGTTAAAGTCATATCAGGTAAGGACAAAGGTAAGACCGGCGTAATCGTGCGCGCCTTGCCGAAAGATGGCAAAGTCATAGTTGATGGTGTCGCAATTGCAAAGCGCCATGTGAAGGGTCGCGCAGGCAAGGTGGGCCACATCGCGGAGCGCCCACGCCCTATCAGCGCATCGAACGTGACACTTGTCTCAGCGGCGAAGTTTACATCTGCGCTTGACGGAAAATAATATGTCTATCACCAAACAAAAACAGCAAACAGCATATCTCGCGCTCGCGGAGAAGTTCGGCTACACCAGCCCGATGCAGGGCGCGCGCATCCAGAAAGTCATCGTCTCTAGTGGCGTCGGCAAGAAGCGCGATAAGAAACAGCTCGAGCTCATCGAGAACCGTCTCGCGAAGATTACAGGGCAGAAGCCGTCATTGCGTGCTTCGCGCCTTTCCATCGCCTCATTCAAGGTGCGCGAGGGCGACACGGTCGGTATGCAGGTGACACTTCGCGGTGCCCGCATGTTCGATTTCATCGACAAGGTAATTCACATCGCACTCCCGCGCACACGCGACTTCCGCGGTCTCAAGGCATCTGCTATCGACGACATGGGGAACATGACGATTGGCATCAAGGACAACACAATCTTCCCGGAGACGAGTGATGAAGACCTGAAGGACGTCTTCGGCCTCGCCGTCACTATTGTAACCTCAGCCAAGTCGAAGGCAGAGGCAGAAGCGTTCTTCCGCCACATCGGAATCCCGCTCGTCGTTGACTCGAGCGTAAAACGCTGATAGTCTCAAGGAACGCTCTTCGGGGCTATTATTTTTATGGCAAAGACATCACAACTCGCACGACTCGCCAAGAAGACGAAACTCGTCGCTAAATATGCAACCAAGCGTGCAGCCCTCAAGGCGGCTGGTGATTCTGCAGGTCTGCAGGCGCTCCCGAGGAACTCTGCTCCGGGCCGGTTGAAGAGCCGTTGTTCGATTACCGGTCGCTCGCGTGGGTATATGCGCGCGTTTGGTCTATCGCGCATACAGTTCCGCGAGCTCGCGCTCGAGGGAAAGATACCAGGCGTTAAGAAATCATCATGGTAACTGACCGCATCGGAGATTTCATAATTCGTTTGCAGAATGCCGCTCGCATCGGTAAGCCGATTGTGTCGATGCCGCACTCATTGCATGTTCTCGCTATTGCGAAGAAGCTCAAGGAGCTCGGTTTTGTCACTTCTGTCGAAGTTAAGGCTGTAGGGGATAGTGAAATCAAGAAGGAGATCATCGTGGCGCTCGCGTACAGCGAGAAAGGCCAGCCGAAGCTGCGCGGTGTGAAGCGCATTAGCAAGCCAGGTCGCAGACTCTATGTTCCGCATACAGCCGCGCACACTGTGAAGGGTGGCACTGGTGTCCGTCTCGTCTCGTCTTCGGTCGGGATTATCTCCGATAAAGAGGCGCGCCAGAAGCGTGTGGGTGGAGAGAATCTGTTTGAAATTTGGTAATACTATGAGCCGACTTGCAAAAAAACCGACAGCAGCAGGAAAGACCGATGTATCGGTCGCCCATGGAGTCTTGACCATCAAGGGCTCGAAGGGCACGCTGACCAAGCGTATTCACCCAGCAGTAGACATCTCTGTCGATGCTGGTGGCGTAACTATCGCGCCGAAGAATAATTCCCGACTAGCCAAGGCGCTCACAGGGACTTTCGCTTCGCATGTGAAGAACATGGTGCATGGCGTCGAGACGCCGTTCACGAAGAAGCTCATCATCGAGGGCGTCGGATACCGTATAGAAATCAAAGGGAAGGATGTCGTGCTGACTGTAGGGTTCTCGCACACAGTTCCGCTAGCTATTCCTGAAGACGTTACCGCGACAGTCGAGAAGAACACTATCAAGCTCGAGAGCATCAACAAAGAATCACTTGGGCAATTTGCAGCGAACATCCGCCGCGTGAAGCCACCGGAGCCGTACCTGGGTAAGGGTATCCACTACGAAGGCGAGGTGGTACGCCGTAAGCAGGGCAAGAAGGCCGTATAACAACTATGACTCACGCACTCACAACCAAAAAAGAACTTCGCGATCGCCGCCATGCGCGCGTACGCTCTATCATCAAGGGTACAGCAGAGCGCCCGCGCCTCGCTGTGTATCGCAGTAACCGATTCGTCGCTGCCCAGCTTATCGACGACACTATAGGGAAGACTATCGCCGCATCGCATGGCCGCGAGTTCAAGGGTCCGCAGTCTTTGCAGGCTAAGTCTGTGGGCGCAGCAATAGCAGAAAAGGCAAAAGCAGCAGGAATTAGTACTATTGTCTTCGATCGTGCCGGGTATCGCTATGGTGGCCAAGTGAAGACGCTTGCCGATTCTGCGCGCGAGGGAGGTCTCATATTTTAATATTCATGACTACAACGATGGAACAGGAGAAAACAGAGGATGTGGTCGCAGAGACTGTAGCACCAGAGGTGGTGTCGGCCCCGACGTCGGAAGTCGCTGCTGCTGTATCTGCGACGTCTCGCCCAGGCGCGCGAGGATCGCTTCGTGGCCGCTCGGCACGCCCAGGGTCGCGAACTGCCCGCCCTCCTCGTGAGCGCGGAGAGTTTGACTCAGTTACCATCGACGCTCGCCGCGTGGCTCGCGTCATGGCAGGCGGTCGACGCTTCAACTTCAGCCTTGTAGTCGTCATAGGAGATCGTAAGGGTCGAGTTGGCGTGGGTCTAGGCAAGGGCGTCGACACAGCGCTAGCTATCGACAAAGCGACGCGTGATGCCAAGAAGCATCTTTTCACGGTACTTCGCACGGCATCCGGCTCGATTCCGCATGAGGTCATGACTAAATACGCGTCTTCGACTGTCGAGATCATTCCGTCTCGCGGACGTGGTCTTGTCGCCGGCTCGGCGGTACGCACAGTGCTTGACTTGGCTGGAGTTACCGACGTGGTGACCAAGATTCACTCTCGTTCGAAGAACAAGCTCACTATCGCGCGCGCGACAGTCGCGGCTTTGAAGAAGCTTCGCACGGTATAATTTTCCTATCATGCAACTCAACTCTATTTCCCCTATCACGAAGAACAAGAAGAACCCGCCAGTCGGTCGTGGCGGCACGCGTGGCAAGACATCCGGTCGCGGAGGTAAGGGCCAGACGGCACGCGCTGGGCACAAGATCCGTCCAGAGGTGCGCGATCTAATCAAGAAGATTCCAAAACTTCGAGGGCACGGCAAGAATCGCGCGCGTACCGTCCGCACCAACCGCATTGCTACCTCAGGCGTGAATCTCGCGGCACTCGAGGCTGCATACAAGGTCGGGGAGACTGTCTCTCCAGCATCACTAGTCGCTCGCGGGCTTGTGCGCCGCGAGAAGGGTCGTGCTCCAGAGGTGAAGATCCTCGGCACAGGCACTCTAACCAAGGCGCTGGTAATCAGAGGGTGTACACTTTCTGCAGCCGCGCTTTCTGCAGTGCAGGCAGCCGGTGGCACTAGCCATGATTAATTCTTTCATCCGCAAAATCAAACTCGCCTTCGGCGATTCCGAAATCCGCACCCGCATTCTTTTCCTACTCGGGGCGCTTGTCATCTTCCGTTTTCTTTCCGTATTGCCGATTCCTGGTGTTAATACTGGCGCGCTCGCATCGTTCTTCGAAAGCAACCAGTTCTTCGGACTTTTGAATATGTTCTCTGGCGGCGGTCTCTCGCAGCTCTCGATTGTAATGCTCGGCGTTAGCCCATACATCACCGCTTCAATCGTTATGCAGCTCGCCACAATAGTATTCCCTCAAGTGAAGCAAGCATATTCTGAGAATGGTGAGGCTGGCCGTGCGCAATTCATCCAATGGAGCCGCCTCTTCACTATCCCGATAGCGATTCTTCAGGGTGTCGGCTTCTTGTTCTTGCTTCAGAGCCAGAATGTACTTGGCAATTTGAGCACCCTCATGTTCATCACTGATATAGCGATTATTACGGCGGGATCTATGCTTCTAATGTGGCTCGGTGAGCTCGTGACGGAATTCGGCATAGGCAATGGAATATCGCTCATAATTCTCGCAGGCATTCTTGCTGCTGTACCGTCGAACATTTCTCACGCTATCTTTGCCGCGTCTGCCGCAAATATCCCAGCGTATCTAGCGTTCGTTCTCATGGCAGGAGCGATGATTTATGCTGTTGTCGTAGTGTCTGATGCAGAGCGCTCGATACCAATCGCTTACGCGCGAGCGATGCGCGGAGCGGCTATGGCGAACGGCGCAGCGACATATCTCCCTATCCGCCTCTTGCAGGCCGGGGTGATTCCTATCATCTTCGCGCTTTCGCTACTTCTTGTTCCACAAATGGCGCTCTCGATGCTTTCTGCTATTCATGTCTCATTTGCGGCAGGCGCGTCGACCTGGTACACAGCCTTCCTATCCAATCCTTGGCAGTACGGCTCGATCTACTTCGTGCTCGTGGTGCTCTTCACCTATTTCTATACTGCAGTGACATTCGAGCCGCACCGCGTTGCTGAGAATCTCCAGAAGACCGGAGCATTCGTGCCTGGTGTACGCCCTGGTCGCGAGACAGAAGAGTATATCGGCAATGTTGTGAATCGCATCACGCTACCCGGAGCTTGTTTCCTAGGATTGCTTGCGGTCTCGCCATCTATCATTCAGGGCCTCACAGGCGTTACAACGCTCGTGCTAGGCGGTACAGCACTTCTCATAGCCGTGCAGGTCATCCTCGACCTAACACAGAAAATCGATGCTCAGATCTCGCTTCGCGAGTATTAAAAACTTGCGAAACCGCCGCCCGAAGGGCGGCGGTTTTGCTTTTAAAACGCTTTGCCATTAAAGTGGAATCATATGGAAAAACCAATTATATTCTTCATCGGGAAACCAGGTAGCGGGAAGGGCACGCAGGCCAAGCTCTTGGCAGACATAACCGGCTGGAAAACATTTACGACAGGAGGGCAGTTCCGAGCTTTATCTGCTGAGGATACGGCAGTGGGACGAAAGGTAAAAGAGGTTAATGATGCGGGCCTTCTGCAACCATACTGGCTTGCCTCATACCTATACCTAAAGACGCTTCTTTCTGTAGGTATTGATGAGGGTATTATTTTCGACGGCGTCGGCCGTAAGCTGCCTGAGGCAGAGATTGTCACTGAATCGCTCAAATGGCTAGGGCGATCGAACTATATATTCTATCTGCACGTTCTCGACGACGAGGTCCATAAGCGCATCGATCTGAGGAGGGAGAAGGAGTCGCGCCAGGATGATAACGCAGTCGACAAGCGGCTTGAGGAGTATCATGCGAGCACTGAAATGGCGATAGATCTCTATCGTAAGACCGGCATGCTTACTGAGATTGATGGCCAGCGCCCCCCCGAGGTTATCGCTGAGGAGATAAAACGCATTCTCAAACTCTAATGATCATAACGACCGACACCGAGCGCGAGCATCTGATTGAAGGCGGGAAGCGTCTCGGCGCAATACTTGCTGCTCTGCGTGCGAAAGTCGCGCCTGGTGTGACGTCTGAAGAGCTCGATGATCTGGCTGAGCAGATGATCCGTGATGGTGGAGATGAGCCATGCTTCCTGGGCTACACGCCTGAGGGGGCGGCGCGGCCGTACCCGGCCGCGCTCTGCGTATCCATAAACGACGAAGTCGTGCATGGCATCCCGAATGAGTCGGTGAAGGTTTTGAAAGAGGGCGACATTGTAGGTCTCGACCTCGGTCTCATACACGAGGGAATCATAGTAGATGCTGCAATAACAGTGCCAGTAGGCAAAGTGAGCGAGGAATCTAAGAAGCTTATGTGGGCGACTGAAGAGGCGCTTGCTGCTGGTATAGCGGCGTCAAAAGTCGGCGGGCATTTGGGCGACATCAGTCACGCTATACAAAAAGAAATAGAGGACGCAGGATTCACTGTAGTTAAAGAGCTAGGCGGTCATGGCGTTGGCGACCTTGTGCACGAGGAACCATTCATACCGAACTTCGGTCGTCGCGGGGAAGGGGAATTGCTTGAGGAGGGTATGGTGCTCGCGCTTGAGCCTATCTCGAGCACTGGGAAGGCAGCCGTAATTATCGCTCCAGATGGATATACCTATCGCACCAAAGACGGCTCGCGTTCGGCGCACTTCGAGCACACCATCTTGCTCGAAAAGGGTGGGGCGCGTATTGTAACTGCATAACAGCCCCTGCAGGGGATTTATTTTTAAAACTATGGCAAACAAGAATCCAAAAGAAGAGAGGACGTATGTGATGCTCAAGCCAGATGGCGTACAGAAGGGTCTCATTGGAGAGGTTATAAAACGATTCGAGCAGCGTGATTTGAAGATCGTGGCTCTTGAGATGTTCCAGCCTACGCGTGAGGAGATTGATAATCATTATCCGAAAGATGATGCGTGGATTACTAGACTAGGCGGGAAGACGGCCTCGACGTATGAGAAGTATGGATTCGACATGATGGAAGATTTCGGAACTGATGATCCTGCGAAAATAGGCCCAGAGATTCGCAAGTGGCTTGTTGATTACATGCTTTCGGCGCCGCTCGTTAAAATGGTGGTGCAAGGGACGCATGCGGTAGATATGGTGCGCAAGATCTGCGGAGTGACGCTGCCATATCTGGCTGATATGGGCACCATTCGTGGCGATTTCTCAGTAGATTCTCCAGCGCTCGCGAATGCCGAGAAGCGCGCAGTAGCGAACATTCTTCACGCATCTGAGACCCCAGAGGAGGCAGAGCATGAAATTAAGCACTGGTTCGGGGCGAAAGAATTGCACAGTTATAAACGTCATTGCGATTAGCTTCTTGATACCGGGTGTATACCCAAGCACTAACTGCACGGTCGGTGTGTAGTTGTGGTTAGTTTGTATCCACATGTAGTGCTGGCGTCCAGTTAGTGCTCGGGTATAATTGTGAGTGGAGCTGTTCTTGAAACTGCAACTTGCTTCTAGCAAGGGAAATAGGCATTAAGGCATTCTTGGTGAATTCCGTAAGGAAATCCGACAGAAGCCGTTACCTTTCCCACCTGGCACGAAAAAGTTGCCAGAGAGGACAGTTCCGCAAAAAACCTCACCCTTCGGGATGAGGTTTTTTGCGTACTCTGGCAGGGCGCCGACAAACCCGAAAATGGAGCGCGTTCCGGGCCACTAAGGCCAAGTCTTTACTCTCCATTTTCGGGTTTGTCGGCGCCCTGCGTGTGTTACATTTTGTGTATGAAACTTTCATTTTATGGCGGAGCCGGAAAAGTTACGGGCTCTAATTTCTTGGTTGAGGGTACACGCGGGAAGTTGCTCGTCGATTGTGGTATCGAGCAGGGCGCTGATCTCGTCGAGGAACACATCTACGGCCCGTTCTCGTATGACGTCACTACCATCGACGCACTCGTCGTCACGCATGCGCACCTCGATCATGTCGGGCGCATACCGAAGCTCGTGCGCGATGGCTTCCGAGGGAAGATATACATGACTCCGCCTACGAGAGACTTGGCTATACTTATCATGCTCGATTCTGCGCATATCCTCGCCGAAGAGGCTACGCGCCTAGGGCGCATGCCAATATATGACAGTAACGATGTCGAGACGGCGTCTTCGCTTATCGAGACACTCGACTACCATGTGGAGAAAGAAGTCGCACCAGGGCTCTCTGTCTATCTGCGCAACACAGGGCACATAATGGGCTCGGCGAGCGCGCGGATTCATGATGAAGATGGAACTACTCTCGCACTCACGGGCGACATAGGCAACTCACCATCGCCACTTTTGCCAGACTGGGAGCAAGTGACAGATGCCGATGCACTTCTTATTGAGAGCGTGTATGGCGACCGCTTGCATCCGAGTCAGCAGACTCGTGTCGAGCTACTTCGAGACACTCTCGCTAAAGCCATAGAGCGCGGTGGCGCGATCCTAATCCCTGCATTCTCTATGGAGCGCACCCAGCTCATGCTCTATGAGCTATCGAACTTCTTCGCAGATGGATCTCTGCCGAAGATTCCAGTGTTTCTCGATTCGCCGCTCGCGATACATGTGACAGAGGTATACGAGAAGTGGGGGCCGACATATTTCAAGCCTGAGGTCGAGGACGAAATGAAACGAGAAGGGAGCATCTTCGAATTTCCGTTCCTGACTAAGACGCTCGCGCGTGAAGACTCGATGTCTATAGAGAAAGAGCCGAGCCCGAAGATCATCATCGCTGGTGCTGGGATGAGTCACGGAGGGCGCATAGGCCACTGGGAGGCGCGATATCTGCCCGACCCGACCTCTACACTCCTTATCGTCGGATATCAGGCCCCTGGTACTCCTGGGCGGCGCATGGTGGATGGTGCGAAGAGTGTACGGATAAATGGCGCTGAAGTGCGCATCAATGCGAAAGTGGAGAATCTCGAGGGGTGGTCAGCACATGCTGATCGCGACGGACTATTGAAATTCGCAGAGGCGGCTCTCGCAGAGAAGCGCCCGAAAGCTATCTTCGTCGCGCTCGGAGAGCCATCTACAGAGCGATTCCTAGCACAGCGCATCCACGACTACCTTGGCGCTCGCACCATTGTCCCTGAGTTCGGTCAGACATGGGAGATCACGAAGGAGGGTGTGAAGAGGGTGGGGGAGTAGCAGAACCAAAAACACGCGCCGGCGGAGCCGGCGCGTGTTTTGTTTTTGAGTTTGCTTGTTAGGCTACCTGCTTCGCGATGCGAGAGAAGACCTCCGGGCGCTCGCTGGCGAACTCGGCGAGGACTTTGCGGTCGAGACCGAAGCCGAGCTTCTTGATCTTGTCGATGAACGAGCTGTATGACTTGTGGCCGTTCTCACGTACAGCGGCATTGAGGCGGACAATCCAGAGCTGGCGGAATGCGGTCTTTTTGTCCTTGCGGTGCGCGAATGCATAGCGACCGGCTCGCATGAGCGACTCATGAGCGGATTTAATCTTCTTGGAACTGGTGCCACGATAGCCCTTCGCTCTCTCGAGTATATTTCTCTTGCGCTTCAGCGCCGCCATTCCTCCTTTGATTCTTGCCATACGAAAATGATTATTAGAGTAATTAGGTTCCCGGGAGGAAGCGACGGATCACCTTCGCAGTGAGCGAGAGCTCGACTGCGCGGCGCTTACCGCTGCGCTTGCTACCGCTTTGCTTCGCATTGAAATGATTCTGACCCGCCTTGCGCGCCATAAGCTTGCCCGAGCGGGTTACGCGAATTCTCTTTGTATATGATTTATTGGTTTTCATTTTTTGTAGTTGCTTGCACTGAGTTCACTTGTGGTGAGCTTGTTGAATCCATCGAAGGATTCTCTTTCTCGCGTTTTGCTTGGGCTACCAGATCGCGCTCGATGACTCCGGCAAAGCCTTTTGGGCTCCTAGCGACAGGCTCGGCTACCTTATATGCATACGGGATACGAGTGAGAAACTTCTCAAGGCGAGTCTTGAGGAACTCCTCGCTCATACCCTTATAGCGACCCTTTAGGAAGAGCTCTGCGCGCACACGGTGGCCCTCAGAGAGCCACTCGGCCGCCTTCTTAGCCTTGAGCGCCATATCGTTATCGCCGGTGCCCACTTTGATCTGGACTTCCTTTGTTTCCGATATCTTGACCTTGGCTTTGGCTACCTTCTCCTTCTTGCTTCGCTCGTATTCGAATTTACCATAATCCATGATCTTCGCAACGGGCGGGAGCGCAGAGGGCGAAATCTCGATTAGATCGAGCCCGGCCTGCTTGGCGGCCACTAGAGCGTCAGCGAGCGAGAGAACTCCCAGGTTTTCTCCCTTTGCACCAACAACGCGCAACTCTTGTGCGCGTATTTCGTTATTGATGCGAAGTCGGTCGGTAGCCACTGGAAGTACCTAGAATATAGCACAAAAAGGCCAAGATGCGCAAGTAAAAAGAATCACGCCGACCCGGAGGGTCGGCGTGGGTGCGGCGAAGTGTCGCGGTTACTCAGGAAGGAAGCAGGCGTCAGGATTTGCCTCTATCCACTCGACTTTTGCATCATGGGCAAGGGCGATTGCGATATCGGAGGTTATGCCAGCAATCATTCGGTCAATCCAGGGCTTGTCACCAGAACAGCCGACGGCAATTCCTTCGCGCAGAATGCCACCCCAGAAAGGGGTATCACCCGGGAACAGCAGATGCGCTGATGAGTCGGTCCCGCCATTGTTTCGCTCTTGCCAGAGCTGCAAAGTCTTACAGCGGGCAATTTGACGGAAGTCATAGCGCCACTTCCCACGGTCACCATAGCTGTACTCGGCGAGTGTGTGTGGGTATAACGGCAGGTTCGGATAACACGCCATAGCCTTCGCCTCCAGAGCAGATACCAGCATAACGATGTGGAACTGAGGCTCGTTCGGGTGCCTCAAATGTCGCTTGAAATCCTCGGAAAGCGCTGAAGTAAGCGCCATACGCATAGCCTCTTCGGCAATCTCCTTGGTAAGAAAAAACGGTAACAACAACTTGTGTTTACATGGTACATCTTGATGGGTTCCAGTCATTGGCGGGCCTCCTTTGTCTTAAGTTGAATGTGTGTGGAACAGGTCTGAAAATTAAAATAGCACGAAGTGATAGTTGCGTCAATTTTGGTCGAGTTGGGATGGGTCGGAGAGGACGATTTCGGCTTTGTTTTGGTAGGAGGATATTTTGCCGGTTAGAGTGACGGTCTTTCCGGAATACTTGGATAGGTCGCCGAATTTCTTTGCATCATCGGAGAATATGACTCCAGAGAACGGGCAGGACTTGTAGCTCTTGCAGAAGTCGAGGAAGACGGTGCCACTCTTGCTCGTATATGCCTCGACGAGTGTTCCACGCACGCTCGCAGTCTGACCTACGTGTGAACTGGCTTCTGTATAGTCGATGGTGCCGATAGAAACATACGCGGCCGCGTTAGCGGCCGCGGTATTGCCTTTGTAGGCATCCAGTAATTTCTTCAATATGTTTTCGTACGTCTGCCGCAGTGTAGGGTCGGTGCCTATCTCGATAATCTCGTCATTGATGGTCGTAGCCGAGCTGGTCCAGTTATAACTGCCGATTGCATATGCCGAGTCGGTGACGAGCGCCTTGATGTGCATGATGCCGTTGCCTGTGGCGTGCTTCTCGACGAGAATAGGAATTCCTGCAGAGAGGAGCTTATCGGTTATTGGTGCACCATAACTATTGCTACTTTGCCCAGAATCCATCACTCCTCGCACGTCTATACCACGCTTCTTTGCCGCGACTAGCGCGTCGGCTATGCTCGGTAGAGTGAACGTGTAAATCGCAAAATAAATATGGCTCTTCGCGCCGTCGATGAGCGCGATGATCTCTTTGTCGTTTTGCTTCTGGTCGAGACTGTACACGGCGCGTATCGAGCCAGCTGGTGGGGCAGTGACTGTCTGCGCAGGGATGCTCATTGGCGCGGATTGCGCACCACTCCCGCCAGCTATGTATCCGATTCCGCCAGCAGCGAGTACAAGAATCAGTGCTACTCCTGCGCGAATAAGTTTTGCTTTCATGCGTCAAGTATACCAGGACACTTTGTACGAAACGTTTCTAGGAGATATTTTTTGAATACATCTCGTCCTTTTTGGCGCGGTAGGTGAGCACATTGTGCCGACCGATGAAGAAAAGCGCGAGTAGGAATACTCCTGCGATGACCCAACGCACTGGGCCGAGCCATGCCACAGTTGCTCCACCGAACCAGAAAGCCACGCTGAAAAGTAATGTAATCCAGATGAGCGTAGCTACAATTACTGTGCAAATGAATGTGATAAACCGAGAACGGAAGAAGCCGCTTGCGGTGTAGGTCGCCACTCGTGTGCCGGGTATGAATCGCGCGGAAAATACAGTGAGTATGAAACGCGTCTCGAGCCATGCACGGATAGGCGCAACGAGGTCGTGATCGACATATCGTCCGAATCGGCGGTGTGTGCTAGCCAGAAGGCCAATCAGATAGAAGCTAATGTCTCCTGCGATAACGCCGGCGTAGAGTGAGCCAATCGCAATAGGGATAGGGATTACACCGTCGGCAGCGAGAAGACCGACTATTACTGTCGTCACGTCTTCCAGAAATATGGCTCCGAAAAATATGGCAAGTGACACGGACAGTGCGCTCCCGATAGAGCTGTCGATGAGGTGATACACAAAAGGAAATACATGCATAGAATCATCTCAGTCTAGCAGATTTGTGTGGCAGGAATATAACAAAGCTTTTGTTGCACCGAGGTGGCAAGACGGGTATTCTGGATGATATGAAACGTGTTGTGGTGGTGCTCATCTTGGTGCTTGCTTTTTGCGGGCTTGCAGATTCAGCATATCTGGCTCAACACGAGGCAAATGGTGTACCGCTAATCTGTACCGTTCAGAATCTGGACGGTTGTAATGTGGTCGCCAACAGTCCGTATGCATATCTATTCGGCATATCGCTTGCAGAATATGGCGTATTTTTCTATGGGATATTATTCGTACTCTCGGCTCTCGAGCTCGCTCTCTTCGATCGGCTATTGCGACGTGCCATTCAATTGATGGCGATTCTGGGCATTCTTGCTTCGCTGTATTTCATAACTATCCAGGTATATTTCATAGGAGCATTTTGTACGTATTGCGCCGTTTCGGCTGGTATTACTCTACTGGTCCTCATTCTTGCAAGTTTTATCGAGCCGCTTCGCAAGACATGCCAGCACCCAGATGAGACTCCTACGCAGCATCTATCGATGCCTCCTGCGGGGTAATTCTGTATGTCGCGCGCATTGCTCATCACGCTCGTCGCCTTTCTCCTACCGGTGAGCGTGTCGGCGGCTCACTCGGCGGTAGTTGGGCCAGCGACTTTTAAGGCGGCACAATCGCTCATTGCTGCCAGTTCATCTCCTGGGAATTCATACGCGGTTGGCGCATCTGTTGTATTGACTGCGCCTGTGGCAGGCGATTTCTCAGCTCTTGGCGGCTCCGTCATAACCGCTGCGCCTGTGGCAGGTGATAATCTCATACTTGCCGGATCGATATATTCACGAGCAAGCGTTGAGGGGGATTTCCGTTGTATCGGAGGTAACATTGATATCAGCAAACCTGTCGCGGGAGACTTGGTCGCAATCGGGCTCTCAGTACATGACTCTGGCGACACAAAAGGGAGTGTGTTCATCATCGCGATGAACACGAAGCTCGACGCAGGCGCATCGGGACCGGTCACTATCTATGGTAACAATGTATCGCTAGCCGGTGATTTCGCTGGAGACGTAACAGTAGTTGCTGGTGGGCGCGTGACGCTTGCTCCTGGGACGACGATTCACGGGAATCTTTCCTATGAAGCGCCAGACTTGGCGACGATTCCAGATTCTGCGACGATAGCCGGAGGAGTTACATATACGAACGCTTCATATCTGCCAGATATAGGCACATCGCGCCTGCTCGCGTTCATGAGTATCGGGTTCTTCATCATTGCGCGAATCGTAGGCGCCATCATCCTCGCTGGTTTGCTTGCCGGATTGTTTCCGAAGTTTGCAGAAACTCTTGTCGAGAATGTATCTAGGAATCGTTTGCGTGACATATTGCTCACATCTCTGCTCGGTTTCGCAATATTTGTGGCCACACCGATTGTGATTGTGCTACTCATGCTCACTTTTGTAGGCATCGGGCTCGCCCTATTGGTGCTCATATTGTATGCGCTACTGGCCCTTCTGGCTGTCATGTATGCGGGAATATTGGCTGGCGGCATAGCTATGCGGACATTCATGAAGCGAAGGCAAGTGTTGTGGCATGATGGCGTGGCCGGCATGGCGATACTTGCGCTCGTATCGCTCGTGCCATTTGTAGGGCTGCCAGTGGTGCTACTCCTCGCGCTTTTTGCGGCCGGGACGCTTCTGCAGACGTTTTTCCGTTTCGCTTTTCCATATGACGAAGGCCATGAGTGATGAACGAGGGCGGCGGGCGAAGGAGATCGTAGCGTATCTGAAGAAGGCGTATCCGGAGCCGAAGAGCGAGCTAGCATACAAGACACCCTTTCAATTTGTCGTCGCCGTCATTCTGTCGGCACAGTGCACCGACAGAGCTGTGAACAAACTGACAGAGACGATTTTTGAGAAATACAAGACACCCAAAGATTTTGCAGAGGCGAATCTGGCGACATTTACGAAAGAGATTTCTTCAATTCCATTTTTTCGTAACAAAGCGAAGAACATAATAGCTGCGGCGCAAGAGATACAAAAGTTGCACGGCGGAGCCGTGCCACGCACAGAAGCAGAGCTTGTCACGCTCCCGGGTATCGGCTATAAGACCGCGCATGTCGTGCTCGGGGAGCTTTTCAATGTGTGGGAGGGAATAGCGACAGACACGCATGTGAAGCGCTTCGCGCTTCGCTTCGACCTGACAGACAACACAGACCCGACCAAGATCTCAAAAGATCTAGAGGATCTCATCCAGAAGAAAGATTGGAAATATGTGAACAACGGTCTGGTGCTCTATGGCCGCTATGTCTGCCCAGCTCGCAAACACGATTGCTCCGATCATCCGCTCACCAAGCTCTGGCCGCCTGCCGCGCTCCACTGGCCGAAGGCGAAGTAAGGCTACACAGCAGATTGTATATACGCCGTTGTTTGGGACAAGGTTTAACCTTTTTTGGGTGCACGCTACTTTAGCGGAAATCCCTTATGAAGAGCGTAGAGACGACGCCTGTGACGAGGACGAAGCCGCCGGTTACCACGAAGAAGAGCTGATAATTGCCAAATATAAGAATCGCGCTTCCGATGAGCGGCGCTAGTGCATCAGTGAGCGGCCAGACGCCGCGGAAGACACTCACCGAGACGATGTCCTTCTCAGAAACGCGTCGGAAGAAATGCCCCTCGGTCATGCTCTCTACGAGTGCAGCGCCAACGCGCGTGGCGACGAGTACGGAGAGAATTATGAACGGTGTAGAGGTTGCAGTGAGCAAGCTCACAGCGGCAAGTGCACTGCCGGCGATTATGAACCCAGCTAGCATCATTTCTTTATCTCCCAGGATTCGGTCAGCGACCCAGCCGGCAGGATATTCAATGATCACATACGGCAGGAGCATTACAGAGAACATCCAGCCGAGTGTCGACCATGGAATACCGAGCACTGAGTGCAAATATACTGGTATGTATAGCGGCGCCCATATGTAAAATAGGTACAGAATAAAGTGCCCGATTGTTACGGCTGCCAAGTCGCGGTCGTGCGCGATGTGCCTGATTGTGTCTCGTATCGGAAAACGTTCTGGTGTCTCTCCTTGTGGTAGGCGTCGCATTGCGAAGAGGACTACGAGCGGCATAAGGACTGCTGCCGCAGACATGAATATTATTGTGTAGTTTTCGCCGCTTGCCATCAAGGCTCCTATTAGTAGGGGCGCGACAAGCACCCCCACGTTTCCACCAGTGAGGAAGAAAGTGCGCACACGCCCGGTAGTGCCCTCATTGCTGACTGTCGCTTCAAGTAATAGGTCTAGTTGGTAGTAGACGACAGGCTGGAGAGCCAATACTAAAATGACTAGAATTGCGCTTGCTATTGTGCCTGGCGATGCGGCCACAGCGAAAAGCATGACCATTTCTATGAAAGTAACAAAGAGTGCGAGTTGTTGTGGGCCATATCGCATTACTAGAGGCGGTAGGAACAAGAACGCTACGACTGCGACTACTCCGCCGGCTGCGATAGCGAAGCCGATGTTTACGCCAGAGATAAATGTTGATAGATAGGAGAGCAGTGTGTAGCTAACAAGTGTCGATGAGATGGCGACGAAGAAGTTGGCGATAGTGAGACTATTCCGCGCGTACATTTTATATGAGAATAACACATGCAGAATACAGTGGGGCGCCGAAGGCGCCGCGGGGGATGTGGGGTTTCGTAAATCCCACATCTCTGTACAGGCTACGCAAAGCGTGGTATCTTAAAATCAGAAATTAAACGATTGGCGCGAGCCGATTTTGGTCTTTCAAACAGAATATTGGGAGGAAAAGAGATGAAGAAAATCATGGTGTTGTTGGGGGCGTTTGCCGCCCTTATGATTTCGTGGGTGGCGTTTGCCGAAACTGTAATCGTTGAGGAATTGGGGACTGGCGAGCTGATGATCGTGTATCCGCGGTCGCCAAACACCATACGTATCGAACAAGTGTTCGATACGGGCGTGCTCGATTACGGCGACAAATGGAAGGAGGCGTACAACAATCCTGACACAGTGGTGCCGATAAAGACACACAGTACGCACGGTGAACGGGTCGGGATGCTTCATGTCAGAACAGAGGACATTGTTGACATTGGTGTCATTAAAGATGCTGCAGGCATACATCTGGTGCGCGACCTAAATCTAGGACCACAGATTGGTTTTAATCCGTTTTTTCTGTTGTGGTTGGTAGCGTTTCTGGCGGAAGAGTTGTTCCTGGTTCTGGTGTTCAATTTAGCTCAGAAGGAGAAAGTGCATGATTGGGTATGTCTAGTAGGTTTCATACTTTTACTTATTGCTTTTGTTTGCCCGATATTCACATGGACTTATACCACTTTGGTTTTCTCTCCCTTCAGTGTCATGGCTGCTACTGCCGGTGTTGTTGCTGGAATTTCTATTCCTTTATGTCTTAGCGCTGAGGTAAACGCGGTAGGAAAAGAGAAGAAAGAGAAACTAAACTGCATCGGGAAGTGTATCTATTTCGGTTGCATGGTGGTCAGTCTGCTGGCATTTCTTGCAAGCTGAACAATGTTCTTGCGCTCGCTCTTTACGAAAAGACCCCGCAACCTTTAGGTTGCTGGGTCTTTCTGCTTTCACTCTGCTATGTGGGGTTTACGAAACCCCACAATCGGCTAAAGACCGATGAGGACAGGAATCACCATCGGGGCTTTGTTGGTGCGGGCGAAGAGGAACCCCGCCATGACGTCGGTGAGGTTGTTTTTCACATAGTCGAGGTCGATAGGGTTCATGTTGTGCGTCGAGTCTTCAATCGTCTTCTTGATCAGAAGTCGCGCCTCATTCAAGAGGTCCTGTGACTCTCGTAGGTACACGAATCCGCGACTGATGATATCTGGCGACTTGCGGAGTTTGCCGGTCTTCAGGTTCACGCTCGCGATGATTACGAACATGCCGTCCTTGGCTAGCGACTGGCGATCGCGTATCACGACCTCTTGTATGTCGCCAATAGTGAATCCGTCGACGACCATAGGAGCGGAAGGCACTCGTTGCTTGTGCACATTCAGCTTGTCGCCATTCTCGATGTCGATGACGAAGCCGTTGTCCGCGATAATTATATTCTCGCGCGGGAAGCCAGACTGCTCGATAGCCTTTGCGTGGCAGGTAGTCATAGATCGGTAGCCGTAGCCTGGCATGAAGAATGTCGGATGCACCATTTTGTTTATCCAGGCGAGCTCGCCCGAGTTCCCGTGGCCAGTCGAGTGCACGTCTGATGAGCGATAGTGTATGAGCGTCACGTTGTGTCGGTAGAGATTGTCTTTCAACTTCTGCACGGAGATTTCGTTTCCAGGGATGACAGACGATGAGAGCACGATAGTGTCGCGATCGTTTAGCGTGATGTATTTGTTCTGTTCGGTCGAGATGCGCATGAGCGCTGCGAATTCCTCCCCCTGCGCGCCGGTCGATAGTATGACTATCTTGTCTGGCGAATAATTGCCGATGTCTTGCGACTGGATGAACGTCTCCTTCTTCACCTTGAGGAGACCTGTCTTCTCGGCAATCTCAAGATTGGTCTTGATAGATCGCCCCTCTAGGATAATCTTTTTTCCGTGCTTCTCAGCGGATTCCATAATGTGAATCATGCGCTCGAACTGTGACGCGAATGTGCCGATGATTAGGCGTCCAGAGACAGTCTTGATTATATCTTCGAGTGTCTGGATTACGCGCGCTTCAGGGATAGAGAACCCGTCTCGTTCGGCATTGGTCGAGTCGGCGACCATGAATATATTCTTGTCTTTGCCGAGATCTCCCCAGGTCTTCTGTTCGCGCTCAGACGGTATTCCGTCTTCGTGGTCGAGTTTCAAGTCTCCAGAGACGATGACGTTCCCTTGTGGTGTTTCCACAGATGCGCCCATCGAGTCTGGGATCGAGTGTGTTACAGGGAAGAACTTAACACGCGTCGAGCCGATCGTGACAGACTGCCCGGCTTCTACGATGACCATTTCAGATTTGGGAACGTCTGGATATTCTTCCTGGCGGCGCTGGATCATGATCGACGTGAGGTTCTGTGTGTAGATAGGTGGTGTGCCGAAGCGGGGAAGTAGGAATGGAATCCCGCCGATGTGGTCGAGGTGCCCGTGTGTGATGATGACTCCCTTAACTCGCGAAGCGTTCTTCTCTAGATATTTCGTGTTCGGGAGTATGTAGTCGACTCCTGGTGCGGAATCTTCAGAGACGAATTGGAATCCAGCGTCGAACACGATGATGTCGCCAGTTGCGCCTATCTCGACTGCTGTCATGTTGCGGCCGACTTCCTCGACACCACCTAGTGGGATGATGCGCACGGTAGTAGGCCCTGCTGGTTCAGGGAAGTAGTCCACAGAGGCACGAACTCGTGTAGGTGTGGGGCGGCGGAGTATCCGCTGGATGCGTCGTGTCGCGCTGCCTGGGCGTGCTGCTCCCTGCCTGCTTCCGGCAGGCGAGCGAGAGGGGCGTGGGCCGCTCCGATCGAATGGGCGAGGAGGGCGTGCGCCACTTCTCGGCGCCGCTTGTCGCGGGCTGGTGTCTGGCTCTGTAGGATGGATCGGCGCTGGAGCCGGTGCTGGTGATGGTTGCATAATTGTTGATTAATTGTTCGGGTAATTTAATAAATCGAAACTGAAACCCGTACGAAAATAGAAACTACTTTTTTGGAGCGAAGAATGGCCAGACGGAATCGGTATAACGATACCACTCTGTCACAGTTGCGAAGCGATCTGCTGGAGTGATGATCTGCGGGAGCGAGACGCCGCGTACCTCACTGGGCATGGAGTAGATGAAATTCGGTGCGTAGAGGAATGCTGCTGGATAGTCTCTAGCGACGGTGTCTTCAATCTTCTGTAGGTCTGCCAGGCGAGCCTCATCGTCTGTAGTGCCTCGCGCGCGCTCAAGTAGGGTGTCGACGGTCTTGTTCGCATAGAGCGCGATGTTGAGGCCGGGGTCATTCTGCTCTTGCGAGTCCCAGAAGGCGTATAGATCTTGGTCGCGCCCGATTACCATGCCGTATAGTAGAGCTTCATACTTGCGAGGACGGATTACGTTCTGAGATAGGTCACCCGGCTCGTATAGCTCTACGGTGACTGAGATGCCTAGCTTTTCCCAGCTTGCTTTCACAGCGCCAGCGACGTTCTTCAGTTCAGGGACATTTGAGGTGCGGATGGTGACTTTATCAAGTGTCTGTGGCACTTTCGCATTTTTCCATGCGCGCGCATCCCCGTCGTATGTCCACCCTGCCGCCCTGAGTATCGCCGCTGAAGCAGACGGGATATTCGGTTGTGGCACTGGAGCCTGTATCACCCCTCCGCCTGGCGGAACTGGCCCCATGATTGGTGTTGCATTGCCGCTAAGCATCGAAGAGATGATATCTTGCCGGTCAATCGCGAGCGAGAGAGCCTTGCGGACTTCGGTACGAGCGTAGACCGGGTTCTCACTTTGGTTGAAGAATACGCCGAACACTCGAGCATATGGTGCCGTCATGGCGCCTGGCGTAGTCACTCCGTAGGCACTTTCAATCGCGCCACTAGTCAGCGCACGTGCGAGATCTTCGGTATTAGAGTAGAAGTTGAATCGGATGCTGTCGAGATAGGGCTTGCCAGAAATGTAATACGGATTCCCAATGAGAGACACACTCTGTATGAGTCCTGATGCATTGCGCGAGACGCTCGCTACCTTGAATGGTCCGGTGCCGACTGGGCTTGTCTCAAGCGAAGAGAATGGAAACTCCGCATCTGAGATGCCCTGCCATAGTCTCGACGGGAGAATACCCATGGTCGTGAGACCTAAGAACGGTGCGTATGGTTTTGAGAGTGTGAATTGCACGGTCTGTGAATCAACGGCGACCACATTCACTCCAGACCAGTCCGCGTATTCGGGGCTCTTCAGTGCTGGGTCTTGAGCTTTCTTTACTGTAAACACGACATCATCTGCAGTAACTGGCGTTCCGTCTGAGAATTTCATGCCTTTGCGCAGAGCGAATGTGTACGTCTTGCCGTCGGCGCTTATGGTGTAGTTCTCCGCAAGTTCAGGGACTAGTGTACCGGAACCAGAGAGTCTCATGAGGCCGCTGTGTGTAAGTGTCGCAAGGTCTCGGTCTGCATCGCTAATCGCGAGGAGCGGATTGATGAATTGCGGACTACCTACAGTGCCCTCGACCAGAGAGCCACCGTATGTCGGTATCTTTTCAAGGAGCGACTGCTCAAGTGCGAACAGGCTAGTGATGGAGACAATGCCTACGATTCCAGCTAGAGCATAGAATATTACGCGATCACCGAGCGAAAGCCCGCGAACGTAAACGCGCAGACGGTCGAATGCCGGTATAGTACGAGTGCGTGCAAGCTGTTCTCTCCATGGAGAACGAGTCTCGTCGGTCATGATCCTGCCAGAAGGAAGTTCGCTATCGCCGCGAGTACGAGGAGCACCGCTGTGAGTATTGTCGCATTGAATAGAAATTTCTCGGCGCCACGGCGCTTGTAAAATGTTGATGCGAAATTATCGCCTCCGAAGGCCCCTCCTAGGTTTGCGCCGCGCTGCTGGAGCACGATGCCGACTATGAGGAGTATTGAGAGGATTATTTCCGCGTACGGTAGTGCCGATACGAGTGCCTCCATCTGTACATGTAAAGATAGCATACCCACACCCGCGCGCAAGTTGCGTATAGGTGTGCGTTTCTCTATACTCCCCCTACAGGTGCGCGGGCGTTTATTCATTTATATATAGAACAATATGGCAAAAGGTATTTCACTCACGCCGCTTGGCGACAGGATTGTTGTAAAACCTGCAGATAAAGAAGGCGAGAAAAAGCTCGCTTCGGGCATCATAATCCCAGAGACGGTCAATAAGGAGAAACCAGCGAAAGGCACAGTGGTCGCGGTGGGCCCTGGCAAGTATGAAGACGGCAATAGGATTCCTATGCAGGTGAAGGTCGGCGACACGGTGATCTTCAGCTCCTATGGCTATGACGAAGTGAAAATAGAAGGGCAGGAGTATTACATCCTAGCGGAGTCAAATGTGCTCGGTGTCGTGAATTAACTGTAATTATAATAACTATGGCTAAACAAATTCTTTTTTCTGAGGACGCGCGCAAGGCGATAGCGAAGGGTATAGCTCAGGCGGCCCGTGCGGTGAAAATTACTCTCGGCCCGAAAGGGCGCAATGTAGTCATCGAGAAGTCATATGGCGGCCCGCGCATCACAAACGACGGAGTCTCTATAGCGAAGGAGATTTCATTCAAGGACAGGTTCGAGAACATGGGCGCAGAAATAGTGAAAGAGGTTGCGAACAAGACTAACGATACTGCTGGCGACGGAACCACCACGTCGGTGGTTCTCCTCGAAGCGCTCGTCGAGAGCGGGCTCTCGAGCATGCTGAAGGGTGCGAACGCGATGGCTATACGTAAGGGTATGGAGAAGGCGCGCGACGCGGCACTCGCAGAGCTCAGGAAGATGGCGAAGCCGGTATCTGGCAAGGCAGAGGTGAAACAGGTTGCGACTATTTCGGCAGAGTCCGAGGCGCTCGGTTCTATCATCGCAGAAGCAGTCGAGAAGGTGGGCGCGTCTGGAGTGGTGACTGTCGAAGAGAGTCAGGGTATGGAACTGTCTTATGACGTTGTCGAAGGGCTCCAGATCGACAAAGGCTACGTGTCTGCTTATATGGTGACGAACGCGGAGCGCATGGAGGCAGAGATGAAGGATGCGCCTATCTTAATCACCGACAAGAAAATTGGCAGCGTACAGGAGATTCTCCCGCTTCTCGAGAAGATCGCACAATCGGGCAGGAAAGATCTGGTCATCATTGCGGACGATGTAGAAGGAGAAGCACTTTCCACTTTCATCGTGAACAAATTGCGCGGCACTTTCAACGTGCTTGCGGTGAAGGCGCCTGGCTATGGCGATCGTAAGAAGGATATGCTCGCAGATATCGCAGCGGTCGTGGGTGGGCAAGTAATCAGTAATGAAGTCGGAATGACGTTTGAGAACGCGACACTCGCGATGCTTGGTAAGGCGACGCGCGTGGTTGCCACAAAAGACGCGACGACTATCGTAGGTGGCAAAGGCAAGAGGTCCGACATCTCTGCGCGCATCGCTCAATTGAAGGCGCAGATCGAGCTCACAGACTCGAAGTTCGACAAGGAGAAGCTAGCGGAGCGTATCGCGAAGATGTCTGGCGGAGTCGCTGTAATTTCTGTCGGAGCAGCGACGGAGACGGAGATGAAATATCTTAAGGATAAGATTGACGATGCTGTGAAGGCGACGAAAGCCTCGATTGAGGAGGGGATAGTGCCGGGCGGCGGCACGGCACTCGCGAAAATTGCGAAGAAAATTGCTGCTCAGAGTGCGAAAATGACCGCAGATGAGCAGACCGGCTTCGACATAGTAGTGCGCGCACTCGAGATGCCGCTCGCACAGATCGCAATAAACGCGGGTAAGGAGGACGCTTCTGTAATCGTATCGAAGGTGCAGTCTGGCAAGGTGAACGCGGGCTACAACGCGCTCACCGACGAGATAGTAGAAGACATGCTCAAGGCGGGCATTGTCGACCCTGTGAAGATGTCGCGCATGGCGCTAGAGAACGCTGTCTCGTCTGCGGCGATACTCCTCACGACTGAGGCGGCTATCGCCGACATTCCTGAGCCTAAAGCTCAGCCAGCAGGCGGAGATATGGGAGGAATGGGGTATTAGGATGACCAAAACACACACGGCGCCAAAAGCGCCGTGTGTGTTTTGGTTTTTTATCCTTCTGGAATTTCGTTGAAGCTCACGATCTGCCAGCCGCGAGTCGCGGAGAACATCTTCCATGGGTGATATTCGCACACTGTTATACCGGCGTTATCTGATACGTTGAAGAACGACAGCTTGATGAAATCACCTGCATGGAGTCGCTCATGGTATAGCGCATACGCGATGAGCATCTTGAGAAAATGGTGGTGCGTGACTACGACTGTTTCGTGCGCTCCCTGGCTCGCAAGGATGTTCAGGCATTTGCGCGCACGCTCTTTCTCATCAGAGAAATTTTCTTCATCTGAGATGCGATAGTCATCATCGTGATATGCGAGATCCATCGCATCAACTATTCGTATGACATCAGGGTCATGAGTCTTCTTGCCGATAATTTCGCTCGGGTTGCGGCGCTCGGTGAGAAGCGTTGAGAAAATCACTGGCACATTCAGATACGTATTGATAATCTGCGCAGTCTCTCTAGCGCGTGGGTAGGTGCTCGAGATGATGCGTTCGATGGGCAGGCTCTTGAGTGCTGCACCGACTTGTGCTGCCTGCCGCCGCCCTTTTTCTGAAAGATTGCCGTCTTCGCCTTGCCGGATATGCTCTGAGTTCAGAAGTGTCTCACCATGGCGTACGAAGAAGAATCGCCGCGGTCGCATAAGAATCAATACGAGCACAATAACGAGGACGGCCAGCGAGACGTAGATTGGTGATGGAAACATGATGTAGTCAGTATAGCTGAATTGTAAGAGAGTTTTGCACAGGGTGTCTTTTCGGTCGCAATAAATGAGCCATACTGTTGTGAGCGGGTTATCCACCGCGATAATAATTCTCATCTAGCATGAAAATGCATTGCATAATGTTCTTGCTCGTCATCATCGGCGGGCTCAACTGGGGGCTCGTAGCGCTCGGTTCTTATATGGGCGGCAATTGGAATGTAGTCAATCTTCTTCTCGGTTCATGGCCATCAGTAGAGACTTTCGTCTACTTGCTCGTAGGTCTCTCGGCACTTATGCTTGTGTTCACAAGCAAAGGGCAGTGCAACTCGTGTCAGGTATAGGCGTCACTGTTTTTGTTACAAATCAAAAAACAATCGCCGGCGCTTCGCGCCGGCGATTGTGTTTTGATTTTGCGGTGATGATGTCCCGAAGTTAGAGGTTTATAACGTTTTTAAATCTTTAACTGAATCGGGCAAATAATCAATTCCTCCAAATTCCTTTACGGGTATTGATTTGATTTTGCCCTTTAAGTCAGAGCTTATATGCGTGTAGGTCATCTCATTGATACCACCGATACTTTCACAATCGTCCTCTATAAATATGTCTGGCACCGTCTCCTCTGCAACATCCTTATATTCCTGCTCATCTTTTCTGCTCAGAAGCTTGCCCTCAGGAAAATCGTATTTCTTTAACACTCCTGATATCTCTTTAATTTCTTCTTGTCGCTTTCGGGATGTTAGATACAAAATCTCAGCACCTTGGTCTTGCCATAATTTAATTTTATTAACGGCGTTACCAACTGGTATATAAAAACTATAATCATGAACTGAGGATTCTTCGTCTTGAACTTGTTTAACGATTTCTTCCCGCGTCAAACCCGAAGCATTTTTATGCATCAAAATCGTACCTTCTGTAAAAATCATTATTTTCATAAGTTCGAATCCCTTGCTGGTTCAGCTGTTTTTATAAATTTCGTTTTTAAGATGGGCCCTTAAAATAAGGGGATTTCACTGCTCGCTTTTCAAAACTACTGGCGGATGGGGAGGGATTCGAACCCTCGAGGAGCTTTCGCTCCTGCCACGTTAGCAGTGTGGTACTTTCGGCCACTCAGTCACCCATCCTGTATCGCTATCCTAGCGTATTTTCGTATCTTCTCAAATGTTTCGGATTGTGGCTTCCGATTATCTTGAAATAGCGTCTTATGTCTTCTGTCCTATCAAGGCGTACGTCTTTCGCTGTTGTTCTGGGATGGAATCCTAGTTCTTGTAATAAATCATGCACGGATTCCAGTAATGGTTTCGATGCGCTCGTGAAGGAGAGTTTCTTGTAGGCGTACCACGTGCCCTTTACCCGGTAACGATGCGTAAAGACACATCCGTCCGTATCAACTAGTCCGCGCAAGCATGCAATCGCGAAAGTTCGGTTACATCTAATCCACAAAGGTATATCTAGTCGCTGGTCGATCTTGTTTCCAATTGGTAGCCCTAGTTCATGCAGATATATAACCAATTTTTTTCTGGACACGACAATATCATTCACCGAATTTTTCGGAGAGTGATACATTTTTGGTTCGATTTTGAAAAGTCTCTTGATGAGGCCTTTCACAAATGAAGCGTATTCTAAATCATCCACATGGTGAAGTGTGACTATGGCTTGATACATGGTGAGACCTCCATCGCCCATCATGATGCCGATAAATTCAGCGAGCTTCGCGCCATGCTTCGGTCTATAAACGATTTTTGATTCGAGAATTGGATTTTTGGCAAGTTTGCCTGTCGATTCCCACCACAGTCTCCACTGCTTCTTCCGGTGTTCTTCGTTGCGAGGGATGCTTCCGTATTTCTTGATTGTTGCTGCAGCTCCCATACGGCTTGCTCTTGGAATATGTGCATACGCATCACGAATGCACATCTTTTCAGAAATCGGTACGTTAAAATGAGTAGATAGTGCGTGTGTGGCGCCAAGCGGCATGGAGAATTTCTCTCTGCGCCAATCGCGAACCGTGCGCTCGGAGCATTTGCAGATAAGCGCAATGCGAGCGAGTGTTTCTTTTTGGCAGATTCCATCTAGAAATTTTCTCTGTTCTCCAGCAGGGAACACTGCGCGTTTACCTTTAAACATCTCAGCCATATCTCCATTCTAGCATCCTAGTGCGCTAAGGCGAGCGGGATGATATTGGTGGCACCAGCAGATTTGAGCGCGTCGATTGCTGCTTGGAGCGTGGCACCTGTGGTGAGCACGTCGTCGATAATCAGATATGTGCTGGTAGGGTCGGCGGGATGCGCGGCGCCGAAGGCGCCGCGCATGTTTTCTTCGCGCTCGAGTCTCGGTAGCGAGACTTGAGAGACAGTCTCGCGAGTGCGCACGAGCAGGCTGGTATCGAGTTTGAATCTCTGTGTGCTTTCTTTCCCGAGGTTATGGATTGCACGCCGCGCGACCTCCTCTGCCTGATTAAATCCTCGTTCTCTGCGCCGAGCTTTCCCGAGTGGCACCGGCACGATGTAGGACTTCCGATGTCCTACATCGTCGGAATCGCACAGATATTCGGCAAGAGCGAGCGCTAGGAGCCGACGCGCGCGTTCATTGCCATGATATTTCGCTTCGTGAATTGCGGATCGAACAGACGGGTGATAGAAGGGTAGTAGCGCTACTGTCCCAGGTCGTGTAGCCGGCACGAGCCGTGGAGAGACGAGCGAGAGGAAGTCATCATCAGAAGTGTCTCGCATTACGATCTCATCCGCGCGGGGCGGGAATATGATGTCGATGAGTCGGAACATGGTATCATTTTCCCATGGCGTTCCTAGATTTTCTATTTTCTAAACAGGAGAAGAGTGTTTTGGGTGTGGACATAGGATCTTCATCACTGAAGGTCGTACAGCTCCGTAAGGAAAAGGGGCAGGCGGTTCTCGAGACATATGGCGAGCTCGCGCTCGGCCCATATGCCGGCGGCGACGTAGGTCAGGCGACGAGTCTCTCGCAAGAGCAAGTCGTCGAGACATTGAAGGATCTCTTGCGTGAAGCGAAAGTGACTACGACGAGTTGCGGAGTCTCGATCCCATTCTCGCGCTCTCTACTCTCTCTTGTGGAACTTCCGTATCGGAAGGACCCAAAAGAGCAGAAGACGGTCATCGAGCTAGAGGCTAGGAAATATATCCCTGTGCCTATAAGCGAAGTGCAGCTGGATTGGTTCATCGTGCCCAAAATCGGCCCTCAGGAGAATGTTGAACGACAGAGTACCGTCGATGTACTTATTGTTGCGGTTCACAACGACGAGCTTTCTCTCCTGCAGTCGGTAGTTGCAGGCGCTGGACTCTCTTCAAGTTTCTACGAGATAGAGATATTCAGTACCATACGCGCCGTGGTAGACGAGCCAGTGAAGCCTGTCATGGTGCTCGATATTGGTGCTGCATCGACAAAGATTTATGTAGTCGAGCATGGCATCGTGGCGCTTTCGCACTCTATCAGTGTCGGTAGTCAGGACATAACGCGTGCTATTTCCGTATCGAGCGGGGTTTCTATTCCTAGAGCCGAGGCAGTCAAGAAAGAGAAAGGGATGGAGGGTGATGGTGCGCATGAGAGCCTAGAGCTAGTGTTCTCTCGCATTTTCACAGAGGCGCATCGAGTGGTGACGCAGTATGAGACATCGCACAATAAGTCGATCAGCTCGATCGTGCTCACTGGAGGTGGCGGCGTCACGAAGTCGCTCGGGGCATATGCGAAAAAGATATTCTCAATTGACGTGCGAGTGGCAGACCCTTTTGTGAAGACTTCAGCGCCAGCATTCATGCGCCCAATACTCGAGGAGATAGGTCCTGAGTTTGCGGTAGCAGTAGGCCTCGCATTACGGAAGCTTGAATAGGTGTAGCGCTTCGGGTGAGTTTGACAGAAATATAGTATCGTGCAATAATACACTCAGTACATAGCTCTTTGAGACTAAGCTTGCATTCGCCACAGCAGAAAGCCCCTCGACTAGCTCGGGGCAGGCAGCCCTAGGGATTTTCTGCTGTGGCGAAACCCATTCGGGCTAGCTTGAACAGCGTTGTAAAAACACTCTCATAAAGGAGAAAGCCATGAGTGAACAACAACAGATTTCCAAGTTGGCTGGGGCATTAACTGAACATCAACACCACTTCTGCATCATGTCGACTGAGTGTCGCCAATGGGCGATCCAGAACACAGAAGATGCAATCAGACTTTTCGCCGAAGCGGTGAAGAACCGGGCGTCTTCGGTTCATGCAATGGCGTTCCCGGAGGGAACCATCAAACGCCATGTTCGCGTCGACCGCACTCGCACCCCGCAAAAAGTCATTGACGCCACGGGCCGTAAGCAGTATGTCGACAAAGATGTGCTAGCCACGATGCCGATTGGAGAGGGCGAGGAAGTGGATGTCCACTTCGTCCCGACCAAGCGCTTTGTGCCGGCGAAAGATGTCCCTGCGTTCCTCGCGCAGTACGGACTCGTACCGGATCCGCGAGCTACAGCGGCCGTGAACGAAGCCGATTCGGCATTCGCCGATGCGTACCCTAACTGTACGCAGTGGGGTGACAATTGCTACCTCACGTTCGACCGCTGGGACGACGAGCGGCGCGTGTGTTGCGATCGCAGCGGCCACGACTGGGACGACTATTGGTTCCTTGCCGGTGTACCTGCTTCCCGCAAGTAGTACTTGTACCTCTGGCAACTTAGAACTTGCCCTTGGATTCTTAACCCTTTCTTCTTTCAACAGCATATCGCTCTGCGATATGCTGTTTTCTTTTGGTACACTGTGATTGGTAGTAGGTGAATACGCGGGCGATTACGGTTTCCCGCTACCGAACCCAGTATCCGTGCATTGAGAACATTTGTGATTATGGTTTCAAATGGAGGATGCACGCAGACACTTCAAAAAATGAAGATACTTGGTGTGAAGTGCTCTGGCATTATGATGCCGAAGACCGCGGAACCACCGCAGACAACTCTGAGATCGCACAAGGCTTCAATGGGTAGTGATATAGATGGCACTCCACACATTGCTACCTCACGTTCAACCGCTGGAACGACGAGCGGAACGTGAATTGCAATCGCAACGACAACGACTGGAACGACAATTGGTTCCTTGCCGGTGTACCTGCTTCCCGCAAATCTCTTCATTTCTCGCCCGCGCCTTGTTGCGCTGGCGAGTTTTGCTTTGTGAGTTGCCCGTTCCATCCGCCGAGCATTCTGCCGACTTCATCAAGCGGCATAGACAGCGCGATGTATTTTTTTGTATCAAGTGATTTGGTTTCCCAGAGTATGAGCAAAAACACCTTTAGGGTATCGAGCTTGCGTATGGCGAGTCGCACCCATGGTTGCTTCTCACCTCGCGACAGGAAGCTGGCACTCGCGACCGCTTCGATAAGTCCCACAAACTCCGCATCTACTTTCCCGCCAAGAGTGTGTCGATGGGTCTTCGGTATGGTCTGATAGAATCCATACCACAAGATATACGCATGTTTAATCCACTCAAGCACCGGCAACATCCTCGGGGGGGGGTCGCCTCAAAGAATCCGATTCATTCATACATACGAGCATATCATCTCAGTCGAGAATCTTCTTGATGCGTGGAAAGATTTCGTGAAAGGGAAGAGAAAACGCGCTGATGTACAGGAGTTTGA